>JGI25917J50250_1000117_pt1 | contig 19781 bp, 18 predicted proteins | sample LauGreSBDMM110SN_4_FD_50250 | JGI IMG/M metagenome (IMG submission 50250) | reverse complement strand
ATTTTTGGAGAAAATAAAATCCAAGAAATGACCGAAAAATGGGAAGCAATGCCGAAAGACATCGAATGGCACATGATTGGTCATGTTCAAACCAATAAAGTAAAATTTATGGCCGAATATGTAAATTTAATTCATGGTGTTGACAGTCTGAAATTGCTAGTTGAAATCAACAAACAAGCTTTAAAGCATAATCGAATCATCAATTGTTTGCTTCAGGTTTATATTGCCGAAGAAGAATCAAAATTTGGATTAGACGAAAATGAACTTAGTGAAGTTTTAAATTCAGATGAATTCAAAACCTTACAAAATATTCAAATCGTTGGACTAATGGGAATGGCGACATTCACAGAAAATCAATCCCAAATAAAGAAAGAATTTCAAAATTTAAAAACTATTTTTGACAAAGTAAATCAACTTGAAACCAATAACTTGAAACTTGAAACGGTCTCAATGGGAATGTCTGGCGATTATCAATTGGCAATCGAATGCGGAAGTACAATGGTTAGAATTGGAAGTAGTATTTTTGGCGTTCGATAAATTGCAATTTCAATATCAATTTCAAAAATCAATTTCAAATTTCAATTCAATTAAATAATGGACGAAAATCACGTTTTTTCAGATAAAATATTCAATTTTGAAGAGCGATTGGTTCGGTTTGCAGGAGAATGTATTTTCTTTACAAGAAATTTAAGTAAGTCTTATGAAAATGAATACTATAAGAATCAACTTATCAGATCATCTGGCAGTTCATCTTTGAATTTTGGAGAAGCGCAAGGCACAATTACAGATAAAGATTTTATTTTTAAATTAGGTTTAGTTGTTAAAGAACTAAAAGAATCTAGAAATTCACTGAAAATATTGAATTATATAAAAGAAGGAAACGAAGTANTACGAAATTTACTTTTGATCGAAGTTGAAGAATTAATTGCAATTGCTTCAAAAATGATAATTAACAAGAAATAATCTTTCAATNTCAATTACAATAACAATTGCAAAATTCAATTTTTTAAACTTTNTAGGATAGAAATTGATTTTTAAAAATTGTATTTGATTTTTGAAATTGAAATTGCTATTGAAAATGTACGCTATACTCGACATAGAAACCACTGGAGGACAATTCAACGAAGAAGGAATTACCGAAATCGCTATTTACAAATTCGACGGACACGAAATTGTAGATCAATTNATNAGTTTGGTAAACCCAGAAATTCCAATTCAGCCCTTTGTTGTAAAATTAACGGGAATAAACAACGAAATGCTNAAATCGGCTCCAAAATTTTTTGAAGTAGCCAAGAGAATCATCGAAATTACCCAAGATTGCATTATTGTTGCCCACAATGCAGTTTTTGATTATCGGATTCTTCGTACAGAATTCAGAAGATTGGGGTATGATTTTAATTCCAAAAACCTTTGTACTGTTGAATTGGCTAAAATTTTATTGCCTGAACAACCATCACATAGTTTAGGAAAATTGGTTCGCGCACTCGGAATACCGATGGCAGATCGTCATAGAGCGAGCGGTGATGCCCTGGCAACCGTTAAATTGTTCAAAATACTCTTAGAAAAAGACATTGAAAAAGTAATTGTAAAAGAGCTTATTAAATCTGAAGTCGAAAAAGGAATTTCGCCAAAATTGAGAGATTTAATGGACAGTGTTCCATCAAAAACAGGAGTTTATTACATTTATAACGAAAAAGGGAACTTGATTTATATTGGAAAAAGCCGGAACATGAAAAAGAGAATGAACCAGCATTTTACCGGCCACAGCACCAAATGTAAGAAAATTCAAACTGATGTTTATGAAGTTACTTACGATGAAACTGGCTCAGAATTAATTGCACTTTTAAAAGAAAGTCAAGAAATAAAAACCAATAAACCGATTTACAATAGGGCACAAAGAAAAAGCATTTTTCAAATCGGATTGTACGCAGAAAATGATGAGAATGGTTATTTGAATTTAAAACTTCAAAAATTTGATGGTCGAAAAAAAGAAATNACTTCTTTTACTTCTATTCAAGAGGGAAAAAATGCATTGTTCAGAATAACAGAAAGTTATAATTTGTGTCAGAAATTTACAAGTTTGTATATCACCACTAAAGAGTGTTTTCAATACAAAATCAAAGAATGCGATGGTGCTTGCATTGGAGCAATAACTCCAGAAGAATACAATGCTAGAGTTCAGTTATTTATCGATAAAAATACTTTTGAAAATCAAAATATGGTGCTCATTGACCGTGGTCGAACTATTAGCGAGCGAAGTGCTGTTTTGATTGAAAATGGCAATTACAAAGGCTATTGTTTTTATGATTTAAACTATCAAATTAACAATCTCGAAATCCTGAAAAATATAATTGTTCCGATGGAAAACAACAGAGATGTAAAAAATATAATACAAGGTTACATTAGAAAAACTAAAAGTTTAAAAATTATTAAATTCTAATTTTTGGGATATTTGGCCTATTTCGCGCTGTTCTTGAGATTCCTGAATGTCATTCCGACAAAGGAGAAATCTCAATCTGGGCTAGCACAACAATATTTTAAACCACAAAATTTATTTTTTTGAAATATTTAATTACCATCGTCGGACCAACTGCAATCGGAAAAACTTCNCTNAGTATTCGTTTGGCAAAGCATTTTAATTGTGAAATCGTTTCTTGCGACAGCCGACAGTTTTTTAAAGAAATGAGCATCGGCACCGCAGTTCCAAGTGAAACTGAATTAGCAGAAATCAAGCATCATTTTATTCAAAATAAATCAATATTTGAAGATTACACTGTTGGTGATTACGAAAAAGAAGCCATTAAAATCTTAGATNAATTATTNAAAATCAATGATTATGCTGTTTTAGTTGGNGGTTCAGGTTTGTATGTTGATGCTGTTCTCAAAGGNTTTGANAGTTTTCCAACGATAGAAAAAAACATCCGCGAAGGAGTTAATTCAAATTTTGAAAAGTACGGAATTGCATATTTACAAGAACAATTGCAAAATTTAGACGCAAATTATTTTGATAATTTATCTATAGAAAACCCACAGACATTGCAAAATCCACAAAGAATGATGCGTTTTGTAGAAGTTTGCATCGGAAGTGGTCAGCCGTATTCTACTTTTTTGAATCAAAAGCAAACCGAAAGGAATTTCAAACCAATTTTGATTGGATTAGATGCAGATCGAAAAATCATCTATGACCGAATTAACCAGCGTGTTGATTTTATGATGCAAGAAGGTATGTTGAAAGAAGCAGAAAATTTATATGGAAATAGAAAATTAAATGCATTACAAACGGTAGGTTATAGAGAATTGTTCCAGTATTTTGACAACGAAATAACTTTAGATTTTGCTGTTGAAGAAATCAAAAAAAATACACGAAGATTTTCAAAACGACAACTGACTTGGTTCAAACGATTGGAAAACGTAACTTGGTTTGATTTTATGGAAGAGGAAAGTACTTTAATTCATCACATTAATTTGTCAATATAAATCATGCCAATAGCTCCTAATTTTAAGTCAAAATACAGTCACAGTTGGAAAATTGATTTCACACAATGCGCGCCAAATGGTTTTTTGAAATATACCGAATTGTGCGATATTTTGCAACTTACAGCGGCCTATCATGCTGAAATGGGTGGAATTAGTTTTGCCGATATGCAGGTTTTTCACCAAGCGTGGGTTTTGAGTCGAATGAGAATAGAAATCGAAACAATGCCTCAATGGAGAGATGAAATCACAGTCAAAACTTGGATAATTTCTTTAGAAAATTCGCGTTCAGTTCGAGCTTTAGAAGTCTTTTTAGGTGAAAAAAAGATAATTGGCTGCGAAACTTTTTGGGCGGTCATCAATACGAAAATAAGAAGACCGGAAGCTTTGGCTTTACCATTTCAACATTTTGAGTTGTTTCCAAATGATTTTTCCACCAACGAAAGAATCAAAAAAAATATAATCACCAATGAAAATGCACAAACCGATAAACGCAAAATTGTACTTTCGGATTTAGACATTGTAAACCACGTCAATAATGTAAAATATTTAGAATGGTGTTTGGATTTTGCAAATCNCGAAAAAGTGCTGAACCAAGAAATCAAATGTTTAAACATGAATTTTTTAAGTGAATTGATGCTAAACGAAGAGATAGCAATTAGTGCTGATAAAAATGGGAATTCGGAATCATTTCTAATTACAAAAAGCGGGAAAATTTGTTTTTCTATGGTTTTGGATTGAGTAGGGAATTTATAATTTANTTAAAAAAGCAATTATGTAAAATGGCAGCAATTCTAATAAAGCAGATGATTAAGGTTAGTTTATTTTTGAAAAGAAATGTACTTTATGCGGTAATTTTTGTTCATTTTTTCGCTTCCTGCCAAAGCACTAAAGGATTTTCTTATGACAATCAAATTGGAATTGAAAATATTATTTCAAGTGAGCTACGCNATGAAAATCAAGCAATTAGCGATACCACTTTTGTGAATTTGAAAGATTATAGTTCTGATTTTGTATATGATTTGAAATATGCGACAAATGATAATTTTTTGAAATCAAAAGTATATGATTGTGCCGAATGCTATTTGCGTTTAAAAACGGTTGAAGCATTAATTTCAGCCAACAAAAAGTTTATGAAATTAGGTTACAAAATCAAACTTTTTGACTGTTATCGGCCTTTGGATATTCAAAAAAAAATGTGGGAAATTGTTTCAAACCCAGATTATGTAGCCAATCCAACAAAAGGTTCCATTCACAATAGAGGAGGGGCTGTTGACTTGACTTTAGAAGATGAATTTGGAAATCAATTAGACATGGGTACCGATTTCGATTTTTTTGGTGAAGAAGCAAGTCATAACTTTAAACAATTACCAGAAAATGTAATTAAAAACCGAAAGTTATTGAAAAAAATCATGACTAAAAATGGTTTTAAAACCTTCGAATCTGAATGGTGGCATTATAATTTGAAATCCGCCACAAAAGATAATTTGGCCAATTTTAAATGGAAATGTGAATAGTTATTCAATGCATTTAAAATTGTTAATGAAATAATTCTCTGGATAATAATTTTCATTATTCAATTCAGATTTTAACTCTTTCGCCATCACATATTCTGCAGAATCAATCCCCGATTTTATTTTTATCAAGCTAATTGGGGATAGTTTTAGTTCTTCAATGCTTCCTTTTACAAACATAAAATTGGAAGAATTCACTCTCGAGTATTTGTTTTCTCCAGGAATTCTAATCATTGTGCCACAATCTGCTTCTTTGGTATGCAACATCGTAATTATTTTTCCATTCATCATTTGTAAATACAATTTGGAATTTTCATCCATACAATTTGCAGCAATAAAATTTTCGCTTTTTTGAATGGTTTGCAGATTTAAGTAGGGCATTCCATTATCGTTAATTAACGAAAAGAAAACGTAGAGGTTTTTGCCAGCAAAGTTTTTCTCATAAACAATGCAACCTTTTGTCGCTTTATAGAATCCCAAACTATCATTCACATTTGTTGATAATTCACATTCTTTTTGAGCAAAAACGGCTAAATTTAAGAATAAAAAACCAACTAAAACTAACTTTTTCATTTATTCAATTTTTTTTGCAAATTAAGACTATTTTCTGGTTATTTACATCGGTTGTAAAAAAACAATAGACATCACCACCATCTTCAATTTTCCATTTTTGACGAATATTTTCAACAGTCTCCGGAAAGTTGCGTATAGTTAAATTGGCTTTTTTTCGCTCTAGAAATTGTTTCATTTCCTTTTTATTGTAATCAATAAAATGAATAATTTCGAAACTTCTTCCAGGAAATGCAATTAATTCGTTTGAAGTATATAAATGAGAATGAGGGTGCAATTTGTTGATTTTAAAAGAATGACTTACTTGATCAAAACCACCTGATTTCATAATCGCAGCATTTGGTTCAAATAAGTATTTTTGAGGTAATCCAAAATTTGATGGAACCTGAATTTCATCTAAAGTAAAATCAAAAATCTCATCTTTTTCTTTGTTAAAATTGATGGATTTGATAGTAATTTCACCAAGGTAATTTTTCTGAATTTCCCAAATCAATTCTTTAACTTCGTTGTCAACAGCCACAATATGAATATTTTTTACATTTTTCATTTCCAATAAACCAGCAGAAATATCTAGTATTGGCGCAGTTTTAACTAAAATATTTGTAGTGAATAATAGATAATCATTTAGCAATTCTGGCACGTTTGGCATGCAATCTTTCAACATAAAAACTTTGCCTTTTGCATCGTTTCGCCTTGATGGATCGATGTAAATCCAGTCGAATTGTTGATCTAAATTTTTAAGAATTTCAAAACTATCTCCAGAATAACATTTAATGTTTTCAGCTTTTAACACTTCAAAATTATGTTGCACTATTTCTGACAGTTCTTTATTCATTTCACAATGAAAAACATTTTTTATTTTTTTTGCAAAATAGAAATCATCTACACCGAAACCACCGGTCAAATCAATCAATTTTTCTCCAGAAACCAAAGTAGATTTGTACAATGCCGTTTTTTCAGATGATGTTTGTTCCACTGAAATTTTACTCGGATAAATAATGTATTTTGAATGAAACCAAGTTGGTAATTTGTCTTTGGCTTTTGATTTTGCAGCAATTTGATTGAGGATTTCAATCCAATTTACTGTCGGAAAAGGATTTTTTTTTAATGCCAAATGAGCAATAGAAACACCAATATTTTCATTGATAAATAATTGAATATCATTATTTAAAATAGCGTTATTCAAACTAAATGTTTTTGGTAAGTTGTTTAATGATTTTGTTATCTGGCAGAAATTCTTTTCCAAAAACTTTCAAAATTGTAAAAAGTGGAACCGCGATAATCATTCCCACAATTCCGAATAAAAAACCAGCAATCAGAATCACTAAAAAAATTTCTAAAGGATGAGATTTTACACTCTTAGAAAAAATAATCGGTTGACAAACGTTATTGTCAATAATCTGAACAATCCAAAATCCAATCAAAACATAAAGGGTTGTAGGTAAATTTTCAGTTTGAAAATCATTTCCTAAATTGCTGATCATCGTTAAAATCGCCGCTAATAATGATCCAATTAGTGGTCCAACATAAGGAATGATATTCAAGATGGCGCACAAAAAAGCAATAATGAATGAATTTTCTACACCAAAAATCAATAAAACGATAAAATATAAAATAAAAACAATTGAAAGCTGAATTAATATCCCAATAAAATACCTGGATAATAAAACATTTATGCTTCCTAGAGAATTGAGAATTTTATCTTCATGATTGTCTGGCAAAATCCTTTTAATACCAATTATGAATAAAATTTTGTCTTTTAGAAAGAAAAAAGTAATGAACAAAACCGATGCTAAGCCCATTCCGAAACTGCTTAAAGTTCCTAGAATTGAGTTCAAAAAACTAGTAATAAAATCAAAATTTATTCTTGAGGCCAAATTTGACTTTTGAATTAAATTTTGAGCATCTATATTATGATTTTCTAAATAAGCAGAGAATTGTGCTAAAAGAATTTGAGCATTTTTTTCGATTTCTACAGTATTTAAAACTGATAAACTTTGACCTTGAGCGATTATTAACGGTACGAACATCAAAATGAAACCAACAATTATAAATACAAAAATTAGAAGCGTTCCGATGGTAGAAAATAAGTTGTTGAATCGCAATTTTTTTCTAAAAAAATATTGAATTGGATTGCCAATTAAGGTTAGAATCAAAGCCATAATCAAATAGATAATTACGGTTTGTATTTTAAAAATAAAAAACAATCCTAAAGCAATCAATACTAAAACACCGACCGATTTTAAAATGCCATTTGCAATTATTTTTGATGTAATCATTTTTAAATCAATTAATTGTTGAAAACATAGTTCAATATATTTGCGCCCATTTTCAATGCTTTTTCTCTAATTTCGAAGGGGTCATTGTTTACTTCGGCATCTTCCCAACCATCTCCCAAATCGGTTTCGTAGGTATACAAGAGCACCAATCGGTTATCAATAAAAACACCAAAAGCCTGTGGTCGTTTACCATCGTGCTCATGTATTTTTGGAATTCCCGCCGGAAATATATTTGGCTTTTGAAAAATCGCATGATTGGCAGGAATTTCGATCAAGTCATTATTTGGGAATAATTTTTTTACTTCTCCACGAATATATTGGTTCATTCCATAATTGTCATCAATGTGCAAAAAACCACCAGAAGTCAAATAATTCCTCAAATTTTCTTGATCAGAAGGACTAAAAACTACATTTCCGTGTCCTGTCATATGCACAAAAGGATAGGATAATAAATCTGGACTGCTTGGTTCAACAACAGCAGGTTTTGTTTTAATTCTTGTTTTTATATTTTGATTGGCATATTTGATTAAATTGGGTAGCGATGTCGGATTTGCATACCAATCGCCTCCACCTGAATATTTTAGCAATGCGATTTCTTGTGAAAAAGCATTCAAAGAAAATAACAGAATCAGAAAAAGTATTTTTTTCATTTTTATAATTTAAGTTTCATTTACAAAAGCAACGCTATGACAAGTAACAATTGCAGCAGTTTCAGTTCGTAATCTGGTTTTTCCTAATGAAACTGGTCTATATTTGTTCTCTATGGACAGAGTAATTTCTTTGGGTGAAAAATCTCCTTCTGGACCAATTAAAACCGTTATATTTTCATTTGGTTGCAGTATTTCTTTTAAAGATTTCTTTTCATTTTCTTCTGCACAATGCGCTATCAATTTGGTATCATTATTTGATTTTGTCATAAAATCAGCAAATGAAATGGCATCATTCAACTTTGGCAAATAATATTGATTGGATTGCTTCATTGCAGCAAGAATAATTTTTTCAAAGCGTTCCTTATTAATGACTTTTCGTTCAGAATGATCACAAATAATNGGTGTAATTGTTGTGATTCCAATTTCGGTNGCTTTCTCTAAAAACCATTCAAATCGTTCATTCATTTTTGTAGGAGCAACTACCAAATGTAAATTGTAATTTGGTTTTTCTGCCACTTTTTTACTAATCACTTTCACAGTACATTTTGAATCAGATGCCAAGGTAATTTCTGTAGTAAATAAAACGCCTAATCCATTTGTAACAAGCAAAATATCGCCACTTTGTTTCCTGTTTACTTTAACTATATGTTTGCTTTCCTCTTTGTTAAAAAAAAAGGATTCTGTATTTAAATCTATCTCTGGATTATAAAACATTGATGGCTTATTTAGAATTGTATTCTTGCTTTTGAAACTACGGAAGTTGATTCAAAATCGTTACGTAAAAACTTTTGATAACCTACAATTCCAATCATTGCAGCATTATCGGTGGTGTATTCAAATTTAGGAATATAGGTTTTCCAACCGTATTTATTTTCTGCTTCTTTTAGCGTTTTCCTGATTCCAGAATTGGCAGAAACACCGCCGCCGATGGCAATTCGGTTAATGCCAGTTTCCGCCACAGCTAATTTTAATTTATCCATCAAAATTTCGATAATTGTATGTTGAATTGATGCGCAAATATCATTTAAGTTATCTATTATAAAATCAGGATGCTCTAGTTTTTTCTTTTGTATAAAATATAAAATTGCGGTTTTTAAACCAGAAAAACTAAAATCTAAACCAGCAATTTTTGGTTTAGTAAAAGTAAAAGCGTTTGGATTTCCTAATTGTGCATGCTTGTCTACTAAAGGACCGCCAGGGTAGGGAAGTCCGAGGATTTTTGCACTTTTATCAAAAGCTTCGCCGACCGCATCATCTGTTGTTTCTCCAATAATTTCCATATCAAAAAAATCATTTACTTTAACAATTTGCGTGTGTCCACCAGAAATAGTCAATGCTAAAAAAGGAAAAGTAGGTTTTTCAAAATCCGCTTCTTCAATAAAATGAGCTAAAATGTGGGCTTGCATGTGGTTGACCGAAATTAAAGGGATTTGTAAACCTGAAGACAAAGATTTCGCAAAAGAACTACCAACTAACAACGAACCCATTAATCCAGGGCCTTGCGTGAAAGCAATTGCAGATAAATCTTCTTTCTTAACATTTGCTTTTTTCAATGCAGCTGTAATCACCGGAACAATATTCTGTTGATGTGCTCTCGAAGCCAGTTCTGGAACAACGCCGCCAAATTCATTATGAATNAATTGATTGGCCACAACATTAGACAATACTTTATTGTTTTTTAATACCGCTGCTGCAGTATCATCGCATGAACTTTCGATGGCAAGAATAAAAACGGGAGTTTTTTGCATAAAACGGCACAAATTTTGACTATTGTTTGAATTTTACATGTAAAAAAATTACATTTACATCGTGGTCAAAATTAAAGATTTTTTTATTAAAGTGGCTTGCTTTCATTAAGTAAATTAAAATTTCACAAAAAATTAAAACTAAACTAAATATTCCTAAAATAAAGAAGATAGTTTTTCGCACTTTACTGGCGTTGCTGCTGCTTTTGTTATCATTAGGAATTACGCTTTCATTGCCGTTTGTCCAAACCAAAATTGGAACTTACGTCACCAATAAACTTAATGAAAGTTATAAAACAGATATTAAAATAGAACAAGTTTCAATCACTATTTTTGGTGGTGTGAAACTAAAAAAAGTGATGATTAAAGACCATCATAAAGATACACTAATATATGCTAATCGAATAAAAACCAATATTTTAAGTTTTAAAAAATTATACAATGGCGATTTGCTTTTTGGCGACATCAGAATCGATGGGTTGCTATTTAATCTCAAAACTTACAAAGGCGATACAGACAGCAATATAGATAAATTTATTGCACTTTTCGATACTGGTAAACCTTCCACAAGACCATTTGTCTTAAATGCTAATAATGCCTATTTGACCAATAGTCATTTTCGGATCATTGACGAAAACTTAGTCCAACCTAAAAATTTAGACCTAACTAAAATCGATGCTTCTTTAAGCAATTTTAAAATATTCGGTCCCGATGTCAACACAAAAATTAATTTGATGGCATTCAAAGACCATCGGGGATTAAATGTTGATAATTTAAGTACTTTGTTTACCTACACAAAAAAAAATATTCTTCTGAAAGATTTAGAAATCAAAACAAAACATTCTTTTTTTAATGGAGATGCTGCTTTGTATTACAAGCGTGAAGATTTTTCAGATTTTAATAACAAGGTTAAATTTGATGTTCAAATTGACGAATCTGTTCTAGCAACTAACGATATTCGTTATTTTTACGATGAACTGGGAAAAAATCAAATTTTTAATNTAAGATCTCATGTTAAGGGGACTTTAAACAATNTAAATTTCAATAATTTGAATTTGATTGATGGTAAAAACCAACAAATTATTGGGAATGTAAATTTTAAAAATTTGCTGGGAAAAGGCAACCAACAATTTTATATGAAGGGCAATTTTTCAAAAGTAAGCGCTAATTATAAGGACTTAACTAGTTTATTGCCAAATGTTTTAGGAAAAAACTTGCCTTCTTCGATGCAAAAATTGGGACAGTTTAATTTAACTGGTTTTGCTGAAATTACAACAACATCTATTCAGGCAGATATTTCTATTAAAACCATTTTAGGCAATGTGAAATCAAACTTAGTGATGACCAACATTAATCAGATTGATAATGCCTCCTACATTGGAAATGTTATTCTACAAGATTTTAATATCGGTTCTTTTTTAGATAGAAAAGATATTGGCAGAGTTTCGTTGAATTTTGATGTGATTGGAAAAGGTTTTACAGAAAAATTATTAAACACTTCCGCCAGTGGAAAAGTCTCTAAATTCTACTTCAATAAGTACAATTACAGCAATATAGTGATGAATGGAAATTTTAAATCTCCATTTTTCAAAGGAAAGTTGACGGTTAATGACCCGAATTTATTAATGGATTTTGAAGGTTTGGTTGACATCAGTAAGAAAGAAAATAAATATGATTTTCATACCAAAATAGATTATGCAAATTTGAATAAATTGCATTTTATGAACGATTCAATTTCAATTTTTAAAGGAGATATTAAAATGGATATTTCTGGGAATTCGATTGATAATTTGCAGGGGATTGTGAACGTAAACCAAACATCATATCAAAATGCAAAAGACAACTACATTTTTGATGATTTTGTGTTGTCTTCTACTTTTGATGAAAACCGTGTTAGAACGATAACTATAAATTCTCCAGATATAATTGAAGGTAAAGTAGTTGGGAAATTTCAATTTAATCAATTGCAGAAAATGGTTGAAAATGCAGCGGGAAGTTTGTATGCCAATTATTCGCCAAACAAAATTAAGAAAGGGCAGTTCTTGAAGTTTAATTTTAGCATCTACAATAAAATAATCGAAATTTTTTATCCGGGAGTTGAAGTGGGAGCCAACACTGTAATAAAAGGAAATATTAATTCTGATAACGATGAATTTAAACTNAATTTTGATTCTCCGTCCATCAAAGCGTTTGATAATAATTTTGATAAAATTAAAGTTGACTTAGACAACAAAAATCCATTGTATAATACTTATATTGAAATGGATAGTATTAAAACTAAGTATTATAAAATATCAAATTTTAGTCTGATAAATGTTACTGCTAAAGACACGCTTTTTGTTCGTTCAGAATTTAAAGGCGGAAAAAATGCGGAAGATTATTATAATTTAAATATTTATCACACCATTGACGGAGAGAACAACAGCGTTGTGGGCATACAAAAATCGGAACTCAAATTCAAAGACTATTTGTGGTTTCTCAACGAAAATAATTTAGACAACAACAAAATTGTATTTGACAAAAAGCTCAAGAATTTTTCAATTGATAATATTTTGATGACCCACGAAAAACAGAAAATTGCTTTGATGGGAAAATTGCGAGATTCAACTTTTAAAGATTTAGAACTGAATTTTGAGAACGTAAATCTTGGCAAGATCATTCCTTCTGTCGATAGCTTGAAAGTTGTTGGAAATTTGAATGGAAAAATCAATTTTAAGCAAAACAATAAGATTTATCAACCAACTTCTTCGATAGTTGTAGATAGTTTGAATATCAATAATATCGAATTAGGTACTCTTAATTTGAGTATTGAAGGAGACAATACATTCAAGAAATTTACGATCAATTCAAGTTTAGAAAACAAAAACATTGAATCATTTTTGGCACAAGGTAATTTTTCAATTGAAAACAAAGACACCAAACTAGATTTAGATTTGCGTTTTGACCAATTTAATTTGGCAGCTTTCAGTCCCATTGGCGGTGATGTAATTTCAAATATTCGTGGTTTTGTTTCTGGGAATGCAAATATTTCAGGATTTATAAATAAGCCAGAAATCAATGGGAGATTGTTTTTAGAAAAGGCGGGGTTGACGATTCCATATCTCAATGTTGATTACGGTTTCAAGGAAAACTCTATTGTCGATCTGTCTGAAAATCAATTTATTTTCCAAAATGCCACAATAGTTGACACCAAATACAATTCTGAAGGAAAATTAAATGGTACAATCAAGCACAAAAATTTCTCTAATTGGAATTTAGATCTTGTCATTACTGCCGATAGATTGGTAGCTTTAGACACCAAAGATGCTGANGATGCTGCATATTATGGTACAGCTTTTATAGACGGAAAAGCAACTATTTCCGGTCCAACAAATGGTCTTTTAATTGCCGTAAATGCAAAGTCTAGAAAAGGAACCGAAATCAAAATTCCTATCAATAATTCTGAGGCAGTTGGTAATAAAAATTTTATTCATTTTTTGAGTCCTTTAGAAAAATATAATCTTGAAAAAGGAATTTTTATTTCCACAAAAAATTACAATGGTTTGGAGCTCAAGTTTGAATTAGATTTAACGCCAGAAGCAGAAATAGAAGTGATATTAGATCGAGAAACAGGTCATGGAATGAAAGGAAAAGGAAATGGAACGCTACTTTTGGAAATCAATACACTCGGAAAATTCAATATGTATGGAGATTATCAAGTTTATGAAGGAACTTACAATTTCAAATACAAAGGATTGGTAGATAAAAGATTTGAAGTTAAAAAATTTAGTTCAATTTCTTGGGAAGGTGACCCGATGAGAGCCAGATTAAATTTGGAAGCCATTTATAAAGCCAATGCTAATCCATCAGTTTTGTTAGACAATCCATCGGTAAATCGTAAAGTACCCGTTGAAGTTGGAATTGCTATTACGGGAAATTTAAGTAGTCCAGAGCCCGATTTCAACATCAATTTTCCTACAATTAGTTCTGTTTTGAAATCAGAAATACAAACCAAACTAAATGATAAAGACATTCGTCAAACGCAAGCTTTGACCCTTTTGGCAACGGGAGGTTTTTTAAGTAACGAGGGAGTAAATCAAAATGCTGTCACGAAAAATTTATATGAAACCGCTGGTGGAATTTTCGATGAAATTTTTCAGAATACCGATGACAAATTTAAAGTCGGAATTGATATTGTTTCGCGGGATAACACTCCAGGAAAAGAATCTGATGGCTCAATTGGGTTTACAGTTTCTACTCAAATTAACGAGAGAATATCAGTAAATGGTAAAGTTGGAGTTCCCGTTGGTGGAATTAATCAGTCTGCAATTGTGGGTAATGTGGAAATTCAATACAGAGTGAACGAAGATGGCTCATTGAATTTAAGGGTGTTTAACAGGGAAAGCGACATTAATTATATCGGTGAAGGTATTGGATACACACAAGGTTTGGGATTGACTTATGAAGTTGATTTTGATACTTTCAGTGAATTGGTAAATAAAATCTTCAAAAATCAGCATTTAGCTAAAGAAAAAAAATCTAATCAAGATATACCTGACTCTGAAATTACGCCAGATTATATTCATTTTCAGGATAAGAAGAAGAAAAAAAATAACGACAATCCAAAACCAAATATAGAGGTTGTTCCACCTAAAGACGAATAATCTAAGAATCTTAAAAATTTATAGATTTTACTACCTAAAAAAAATGTTATTCGTAATTTTTTATACTTATTTTTTTTGATAACTCGGTTCAGAACGAAAACTTATTAACGAAAACGTTTGAATTGTTGGTCAAAAATTAAATTAATTATAACGCTTCATCGATAGTTGCTAATCTTTATTACTTTAGCACTTCAAAAAATTAAAATGTTAGATAATATAAAGAAAATTGGCGTTCTAACTTCTGGTGGAGATGCTCCCGGAATGAATGCTGCTATTCGTTCAGTAGTAAGAACTTGCGCTTATCACAATATTGAATGTGTAGGGATTTATCGCGGTTATCAAGGAATGATTGAAGGAGATTTCAAAGAAATGGGTCCTCGTTCGGTAAACAACATTGTTAATAAAGGCGGGACAATTTTAAAATCTGCTCGTTCAAAAGAATTTATGACTGTTGAAGGCAGAAAAAAAGCGTATGATAATCTCAGAAAAGCTGCTGTAGACGCACTTGTGGTTATTGGTGGAGATGGAAGTTTTACCGGTGCGGAAGTTTTCAACAAAGAATATGGTTTTCCAGTAATGGGAATTCCTGGAACGATTGACAACGATATTTATGGCACTAGTCACACCCTTGGTTATGATACGGCCTTAAACACCGTGGTAGAATGTATAGATAAAATTCGAGATACTGCAAGTTCGCACAACCGACTGTTTTTTGTAGAAGTAATGGGAAGAGACGCAGGTCACATCGCATTAAACGCAGGCATTGGAGCAGGAGCAGAGGAAATTTTAATTCCAGAAGAAGATTTGGGGTTAGACAGATTGCTAGAATCGCTTCAAAAAAGCAAAGCTTCAGGAAAATCTTCAAGTATTGTGGTTGTTGCGGAAGGTGAAAAAATGGGTAAAAACGTTTTTCAATTGAAAGATTATATCGAAGAACATTTGCCAGAATACGACATTCGTGTTTCTGTATTGGGACACATGCAACGCGGAGGATCACCGTCATGTTATGACAGGGTCTTGGCTTCTCGATTAGGAGTTAAAGCAGTAGAATCATTATTAGAAGGAAAATCAAATTTTATGGTTGGTATCTTAAGTGATAAAATGGCGCTAACACCATTAGAACAAGCCATCAAAGGAAATACAGAAATTGACAGAGAACTTTTAAGGGTTTCAGATATAATGTCAACTTAAGGAAAACAATAGCAATATCAATATCAATATCAATTGCAATTTTAATAACAAATAAAAAAATATAAAATAATAAATTTCAACACAAATTAAGATGTCAAAAGTAAAATTAGGAATAAACGGTTTTGGTAGAATAGGAAGAATAGTTTTTAGAGAAACCTTCAACAGAGACAATGTAGAAGTGGTTGCAATTAACGACTTGCTCGATGTAGATCACTTGGCTTATTTGTTAAAATACGATTCAGTTCATGGTCGTTTTAACGGAACAGTAGAAGTTATTGACGAAAAATTATATGTAAACGGAAAAAACATCAGAATCACTGCTGAAAGAGATCCAAAACTAATCAAATGGAATGATCTAGATGTAGATGTAGTGGCGGAATGTACTGGAATTTTCACCACACTAGAGTCTGCTCAACAACACATCGAAGGTGGAGCCAAAAAAGTTATAATTTCTGCCCCATCTGCTGATGCACCAATGTTTGTTATGGGAGTAAATCACCTAGAAGCAAAAGCAACTGACACCATCGTTTCTAATGCGTCTTGCACCACAAATTGTCTTGCACCGTTGGCAAAAGTAATCAACGATAATTTCGGAATTGTAGAAGCTTTAATGACAACCGTTCATGCTACGACTTCAACACAAATGACTGCCGATGGTCCATCTAGAAAAGATTGGCGTGGTGGTCGTGCAGCAAGTGTAAATATTATTCCTTCTTCAACGGGTGCTGCAAAAGCAGTGGGAAAAGTAATTCCTTCATTGAATGGAAAACTAACTGGAATGTCATTTCGTGTGCCTACAGTTGATGTTTCTGTTGTTGATTTAACCGTAAAAGTGGCCAAAGAAACAACCTACGAAGAAATCATGAAAGTGTTGAAAAATGCTTCAGAAACAGATTATAAAAATATTATTGGTTATACAGAAGACGACGTAGTTTCTCAAGATTTTGTTTCAGATACGCGCACTTCAATCATTGATGCAAAAGCGGGAATTGGATTAAATTCTACTTTTTTCAAAATTGTATCGTGGTACGACAATGAGTACGGCTATTCTAGTAAATTAATTGATTTGTCTGTACACATTGCAGGTTTAAAATAATTGATATTTATAATACCATCCCGTTGATTTATAGTTGACGGGATTTTTATTTTTTTGAAGCTTTATCCAGCTATCCATTTCAGTTTGTTTTTCCGACAAAGGGGGAATCGTTATCTGGGCTATTAAAGTAGTTTTAAAAACAAAATGTTATACTTTAACTTTAAATAATCCCAAAAACTAAATGAAATTACTTGTAGATAGCGGCTCCACAAAAGCAGACTGGATTTCCATTGACGGTGCAGGAAAAGTTTTGTTCACCACACAAACACTTGGACTAAATCCAGAAGTTTTAAACAAAGAAGAAATTGTCCTACGTTTAAATGATAAATTTGATATCTCTCACAACAAAGCTGCGGTAACTCATTTATTTTTTTACGGCGCGGGCTGTGGAACGGATCGCATGAAAAATTTTCTGGCAGAAGTTTTTGCAGACTATTTTCCAAATGCACTGATTTCGGTATACGAAGATACTTATGCAGCGGTTTTTGCTACAACGCCCAAAAACGAAAAAGCAATTGTTTGTATTTTAGGAACAGGTTCTAATTGCAGCTATTTTGATGGAAGTGTTTTGCATCAAAAAGTGCAATCTTTGGGTTATATCGCCATGGACGATTGCTCTGGAAACCAATTCGGACGACAATTGATTCGTGGTTATTACTTCAACAAAATGCCAAAAGAGTTAGCTAAAAAATTTGAAAAAGCTTACGATTTAGAAGCAGATGTAATAAAAAACCACTTGTACAAAGAACCGAATCCAAATGCTTATTTGGCGACTTTTGCTAAGTTTTTAATCCAACACAAAAACGAAGTATTTTGTCAAAAAATCATCTTTGCAGCCATGGAAGATTTTGTAGAAAATTACATCAAACAATACGACAATGCAAAAGAAGTGCCGATACATTTTATTGGTTCAATCGCATTTTACCTCAAAGAAGAACTTGAAATTGTACTAAAAAAGCACCATTTAAATCTCGGAAATGTGTTGCGAAGACCAATAGATGGTTTGATTCAATACCATATTTTGAATAAATAAAATAAAAAAAAGCAATCTTAATGGATTGCTTTTTTTTTGATTCGCTGAAAGTTTTTTGTATTAAAATCAAGTAAAATCTACAATTCCCCTTTATATTTAGGATCAAAATCAACCGTCCATTCAATTCCATATTTGTCTCTACAAATGCCGCAGTAAGAACTCCCAAGGGCTATCTTGAATTGACATTATAATTTGACTATCCGCCGAAAGTCTGTTAAAATTTTATTCGCTTCTTCTTTACTTTCTCTGCTAACTGAAATTTTACTTCTGTTTTCGTTTTAATTTACTTTTCCCATAAATTCGGGAAAATCATTACCCATTAAAACGTTTTTGTCAATCATCAAGGCAATATACATAATTTTATTGGCTTCTTTTTCTGCTATCGGAAAAGCTGGAGTAGACATGTCACTAAATCTAGTTACTTGCGCAAACGCTCCACCAAATACTGATTTATAAAAGTTGAACGCCATTTCTGACTTCCCGTTGAAGTTGATATAAGGACTAATTTGTACCAGATTAATCAGGTTGTTGATACATTTGTTATTCATCCAAAATTTACTTTAAAATATCTTCTATAATTTTTAGATGATGTTTGGTATGAATGATTAAGAAAAAACGCGTTTGTTTTAAATTCAATCTTCCAAAAAGAGGGTGTTTAAAATTTGATTTAGGGTCTAAAGTTTCCAAATCTTTAATTGTTTTTTTGGCAATTTCGAATTGGGTTTGTAAGTCTTCTTATGTAATTTTATCAAAAGTTCTTACTGATTTTGGTGCTTTTCCTACACCGCGAGAAATCTTTTTTCTAAAATAAACTAGGCTTCTTTTTAAGTTGAAATTGTATTTGTAATCGTCTGGATTTGAATTTTTTAAAGTTGCAATAATGTTGATAATTACTTTGAGTGAATGGTCAATTTGCCAACCGACTGGGCTTTTTGAAACTAAATAATTTTGTTTCTCAAAATGCTGAAAATAATTTTCAAATTCGGTCGTAAGTAATTCTAAGTCATTCATGAATTTTAAATTTCAAAACTTATTTCTTACTATTCTTTCCGTTATTGTATCTTACTTTTTCAACCACTTGAATTTTTGGTGCTGCTTTTTTCTCTCTTGATTTAGCATTAGAAGCTGGTTTTTTCTTAAATTCAGTTTTTGGAGCGGCTTTAAATTCTGGCCTTTTTTCAAAACCTTCTTTCACAGGAATTTGCGCCTTGTGTTTTGCCAAAACTTCATTTGGGTTTTTAGGATTTTCTTTTGTCCCTCGCAAATGAATGACCAATCCGTTTAAAAAATTACGCAAAACTTGATCGCCACATTCCATATAATTTTCGTGTTTTTCGTCACGAAAAAACGCACCTAATTCAGATTTTGAAATTCTAAAGTCTACTAATTCAAGAATTTCAACAATTTGATCGTCGCGCAACATCAATGCAACCCGAAGTTTCTTAAAGATATCGTTGTTTGTCATTTTTTATTTTTTTCAAAGGTAATTATTAAAGTCAATTATTATTATAATTTACAGTATTTTGTTGTTTCCTATTTTCAATTATACAGTCTCATTTAATGCAGTCTCAAATATTCTAATAATA
>JGI25917J50250_1000112_pt1 | contig 19919 bp, 20 predicted proteins | sample LauGreSBDMM110SN_4_FD_50250 | JGI IMG/M metagenome (IMG submission 50250) | reverse complement strand
CCACCAAAACAAATACCAAGAATTGGAATGCCATCATTGTGTGCTTGTTTTAATTTTTCAAGCTCGGGCAGTAACCAATTACCGATTCGATCATCCTCATACGCCCCATATGGAGCACCCATCGGAACTAGTAGGTCATACTCATTAAAGTTTGGAAAGGTAGTGGTGATATTTGGAGAGTCGTAATTACTCTCTGGCACAATCAAAAACCGTTCAATCTCATACCCATGCTTTTCAAGTGAGCGCCAGATTGGACCACCGAGTGAGATGTGATCATGTTCAATGAATAAGGCGCGCATTGGCCTACCTTACGCCAAAAATTTAGGTACTCTGATCAAAAGAATTTATTAAACTGATCTCAAAACGGCAGTGACCTTACCTAGAATTACCGCATAATCTGTTGGAATTGTTGTGTAATTGACCGGCTCTATAGTTGTTGAATCATTTGGTAGATTATCGCAAGGATCTGGGTTTGATTGCGGGGCAAATATGAAGATTGATTCAGTAGATCTTTTTTATCTACGAATGCCGGTCGTTGAGGATATTGGCGATGGCAGTCAGGATTCATTGCTTTGCCGAGTTACCGCAAATGGCAATGTTGGTTGGGGCGAGGCGGTCTGTTCACCAACGGCGGGAATTGCGGCTTGGATTACCCCGATGTCTCACAGTGGGTGTCACCCAGTAATTGATTCAGTACTTGGGCAAGAGCTCAATGATTCTTCAGATATTAAGCGAATTTATAACTTAGTAAGGAAAAACTCCTTCTACGGTCTACTGCAAAGTGATCTATTGATCTCTGGTATCGAGATTGCAATGTGGGATTGCTTAGGCAGATCTCTTGAAGTTCCGATTTGGCAGTTGCTGGGTTATAAAAAATCTGAGCCAAAATTGCCCTACGCCTCAGTTTTATTTGGTGATACCGCTGCTGAAACAAAAAATAAAGCGGTTGAAATGAAGCGGGCAGGATTTAGAGCGATCAAATTTGGTTGGGGTCCATTTGGAACTACTACCTTAGGTGATGATGAGGCGCATATCTTTGCAGCACGTGACGGAATTGGTCAGGATGCAATGTTGATGATTGATGCTGGAACTGTGTTTAAAGACAGCGTTACCGAAGCGGCTAAGCGATTGCCAGCATTAAAAGAGGCGAATGTGCTTTGGTATGAAGAGCCATTTGATGGGTATGCGATTTCTAATTATGGCCAGCTATCTACGCATAAGCCTAAGGTGTCACTGGCCGGTGGTGAAGGTGCGCACAATCCTTATCAAGCAAAGCAGCTAATCGATTACGGCAATGTTGATTTTATTCAGATAGATGCTGGTTACATCGGCGGCATAGGTAATGCCTTTGAGGTCGCGCAGTATGCCAAGAGCAAAAATGTAAAGTATGTAAATCATACTTTTACCTCACAGTCAGCTTTATCCTCCTCACTTCAAGCCTATGCTGGCTTGGCAGATTCAAATATCTCTGAGTACCCAATGGAGCCAAAGATGCTTTGCCAAGATTTAACAGTTGATCGGATTGAACTCAACCAAGATGGCATGATTTGTGCACCAGATAAGCCAGGTATGGGTGTTGAGATCAATGTATCTGCAATTAAAAAGTACTTAGTTGATGTTGAGATAAAGGTTGCTGGTAGAACTCTATTTACTACTCCAATACTTTAAATTAAAGTATTGGATATTTAAGGCTTAATCAGGATTTAAGGGGAAAGTAATGAGTGAGACAACTAATCCATTTTTTCTAGCAAATCGTGATGCGATCAATCGATACGCAGATTTCTCTGGCACTACTACCCGTACGCAGTACTGGCTGTTTTTTCTTGGCGCGAATGGTTCAGTATTTTTAGCAGCAGCGATAGCTGGATCAGTAATTAGTAATGTGCTCTCAGTTTTCTTTCTGATGCCAACCATCACGGCTGGAGTCCGCCGGTTGCATGATGTTGGCAAGAGTGGCTGGTTTATTCTGGTGCCGATCTACAACATAATTCTTCTATCTTCCCCAAGCAGGGCTTAGCTCAGGCCGAACAGCGGGCGCTATGCTCAGAAACCCTGGCTCGGCGTATAAATAGCGGCAATTAGTTCTTTTTATTGCGCTATTTGAGCTTTTCGCCCCAGACCAGGGCCATTTGATCGTTACCAAAACGTTAGATTTCTAGCGGGTATAAAACAGCAGAATCGACTCTATGCTTGATTTGATCGAAGTTCGGTCATTCTTAGGAGGAGATTAATGTCAATCAAGAAAGTAAAAGTGAGCTTTGCTGCTCTAGTTGTTGCTTGCGCTTCAGTAGTTGCAATCAGCAGTGCGACAACAGCAAACGCAGCTCCAACAGGCCAATGGTGTAAGGGCGTAAAGATCGCCGCATTCCCAGGTGGGCCACAAGGCGGAGTTTTCGCAAACAATGTTTATAACGGCTACCGTCAGGCTGAAAAAGATCTTGGCCCAACAGTCAAGTACTACTTCTCTGATTGGGATCCAGCAAAGATGGTAACCCAGTGGAAAGAAGCGATTGCAACTAAGCCAAACGGCATTGCAATGTACGGTTTCATGGGGCCTGAGGCTGCCAAGCCACTTGTTGAAGACTCATTCAAAAAGGGCATTATTGTTACAACCCTAAATACATCTCTAGTTGATTTACAAGCTGAGTACAGCACCAAAGGATTTGGTTATGTCGGAGCAGTAAATTACAAAGCAGGAGTAGATCTTGCTAAAGAGATGGTAAAGCGTGGAAAGCTTAAGGCTGGAGATTCTGCATTTGTTTGGGGTCTTAAAGGCCAAGGTGGAGATCGCGGTCAACGCACAGTTGGTGTAATCGATGGTTTTGAATCTTCAAAGATCAAGGTTATTTACCAAGAGATTGACCAAGCAACAAACACAACTCCTGCTTCAGGTGGACCAACATTTGCTGGAATTATGGCAAAGAATCCAGATGTTAAGGCTGTTGTTACAGATCACGGTGGCTTAACAGCTACCGCTGCTACCTACATGAAGGCAGCAAATAAGGCCGCTGGATCAGTTTTCTTTGGTGGATTTGATGTTTCACCAGCTACAACTACAGCGATCACAAGTGGTTACTTGAATCTAGTTATAGATCAACAACCATTCTTACAAGGCTACCTACCGATTCTGCAGATCTGTTTAACAAAGAAGTACGGATTCTCCGGACTTGATGTTAATACTGCTGGTGGATTCGTAGATGCGTCAAATGTAAAGACCGTTGCACCACTTGCAAAGGTTGAAATCCGCTAATTAAATAGTTGATTAATTTGAGTTTCGGCTGGAGATAATCTTTCCAGCCGAAACTTTTTGACTTTGTTTAGGAGGATAAAATGACAGGAAAAAGTCCGGTAATTCAATTAAAAAATGTTTCAAAGACTTTTGGTGAGGTGCGCTCACTTTCGGGAGTAGATCTAGAGATTTACCCAGGTGAGATTGTGGGATTGCTTGGCGATAATGGCGCAGGTAAATCAACTTTGGTTAAAACCATCATGGGCTTTCATAAGCCAGATGAGGGTGGTGAGATTTGGTTTAAGGGCGAGAAAATCACTGAGTGGAGTGTAGAAAAGGCTCGAAGTTTAGGAATCGAGACTATTTATCAAGAGCGTGCTCTTTGTGAGTTACAGCCAATTTGGCGAAATATGTTTATGGGGCGTGAGATAAGAAATAAGTTTGGAAAGTTAGATGTAGCAAAGATGAGGAGTGAAGCTACGCAATTGATGAGTGAGCATATGGGATTCACCTCAACAGCGGTTCACCCAGATAATACAGTTTTAACTATGTCAGGTGGTGAGAAGCAGGGTGTTGCTATCACGAGAGCACTTTATTTCGAGGCAGAGCTTGTAATTTTAGATGAGCCAACTGTAGGTCTTTCATTATCTGAAACCAAGAAGACCTTAGAGTTCATTCAAAATATTAAGAAATCTGGTCGCTCAGCCATCTTTATTGATCACAATATCTTCCATATTTATCCTGCGGTAGATCGTATGATTGTTCTAGATCGTGGCAAAGTTGCCGGAAATTATAAGAAGAGTGAAATAACAATGGATGAGTTAATCGAAAGCATGTACCGCGTTGCCCGTACAGGTTCACTAAAGGAGTAATGAGATTATGTCTAAAACAGAAGAGGTAAAGGCAAAGAATAACTCTGCCCGACCACCATCGTTTTGGCGCCGATTTGGTATGCAGTTCGGCATCTGGGGTGTAGGAATTGGAATGTGGCTGGTCTTTGTATTCACCGCATCCGAGGCGTTTACATCAAAGGATATTTACCTAGCCTTTGCTTCAAGCACGCCACTCTTCGCTTTAATGGCGATCCCACTAACCCTAATTGTTATTACCGGCGAGATTGATCTTTCATTCCCATCAGTTATGGCGCTAGCTACCGCCTCCTTTGCCAAGACCTACTCTGGTACTGGAAATGTTTGGCTGGGCTTTGCAGTTGCATTATTTGTAGGAACTATCTGTGGTTACTTTAATGGCTGGNTAGTTACCTACTTTGCTATCCCATCACTGGTTATCACAATTGGTACCGGCTTCCTATTCCGCGGTATTGAATTGGCCTGGATGAATGGTTCTGGCGTAGGGCTAACTGATGAGAAGTTGCAAGGTGTTGTTAATTTGCTTGTGGGTAGATCATTTTTTGGAATTGCAAATCAATTCTGGTGGACAATTCTCGTAACGATCGTTCTCTGGTTTGTCTTAAACCGAACAAAATTTGGCGCCCATGTATTTTTAACTGGTGACAATAAAACTTCAGCTCAGTTGATGGGTGTTGATGTAAGCAAGGTAAAGCGCAGATCTTTTGCGATCATGGGCTTCTTCGCCGCCTTTGCAGGCTTAGTTGCATCATTTGAGGTCTCCTACTTCTGGCCAACACTTGGTGACGGTTTACTTATGAACTCAATCGCCTCTGTCTTCCTTGGCGGAACATCAGTATTTGGTGGTATCGGTACAGTTACTGGCACATTTGTTGGCGCATTTATTATCGGCGCTATCAATGCGGGAATTGTCGCTTCCGGTATCAACGCGTTCTTTACTCAGGTGTTCTTCGGATTGGTGATTATTATTTCGGTAATCATGCAAGCTGTAATCTCCAAGAGAATCAAGCACTAGTTAGTTTCCAGGATAAACAGGGTGAGCATTCAAGGCGTTTGCCCTGTTTTATCTGTACCATTTCATAAAAATGGCGAGGTAGATTACGCCAGCTTTGAAAGCATGGCACAGTGGATCATCTCACTTGGAACGAAATCAGTTCTCTTTTTTGGTGTAGCAAGTGAAAACATTAAGCTCTCAGATGATGAGCGATATGAACTTCTTGAAATACTTTTACGTACTCGAACTGGTTCGCAGTTAAAGGTAATTGCAAGTGTTGCTGATCATTCAGCAGATTTAGCGGTACGTCGTGCTAAAGATTATGAAAGTATGGGCGCAGATTACATAAATATCTTGCCGCCAACCTTCTTCAATCCAACGGCGGCACAAATTAATCACCATATCTCATCGATCTTAGCCAGCGTTAAGTTGCCAGTAATTGTGCAGCACCTACCACAGGGCGGCGGCGTAAATGATGTTGGTGATTTGGTAACCCTTAGTGGGCAATTTGATAATTTAAAGATGATTAAATGTGAGGCAAATCCACCAGCGGAATCAATTAAGCGGGTGCATCAATTAAGTAATAATAAGGTTGAAACATTGATTGGTTGGGGCGGAATTCACTGGGCTACCGGAGCAGCAGCTGGAGCTAAAGGCATCCAACCTGGTTGCAGCTTGACCGACCTTTACTTGTGGGCAGAACAAGCTTTGCTTGATCAAAATCCAGTTGAGTTTGAGCAACGGCTAGGGAAATTTATACCAGTCATTAGTGAATGGATTAACACGATAGAGGAGTTAGTCGCTGCTGAGAAGTTTGTCTTAGCCGAGCGCGGCATAATCGAAAGTGATTATTGCAGAGCGCCAACTGTAGTTTTAACACAAAAGATGAAAGCACAGGCTTTATCCTTAATTGAACTAGCACAAACAACTTCTACAGTTTGGACAAGGTAGCGATATGAAGATAACAAAAATCACAACATTGGTTATCAATGCCAAAATGCGTAACTGGGTGGTTGTGCAAGTTTTTACAGATGTGTCAGGTTTAATTGGAATTGGTGAAGCGACAGTTGAATATCAAGCACGAGCTGTTGTTGGCGCGGTAGAGGATTTAGCAGTTACTTTAATTGGTCGAGATCCCCGAGATATCGAACGTAACTGGCAGATTATGTACCGCCACCCGTTTTTTAAGGGTGGTGTAACAATGATGTCAGCCTTAAGTGGAATCGATCAGGCGCTTTGGGATATCTCAGCTAAGGATTTAAATGTACCGTTGTGGCGTTTACTTGGTGGCTTATCCCGAGACAAAATCCGAATGTATGACCATCTAGGCGGCGGCAGTTCAGATGCGGTTTATAACTCAGATACCGCCTCATCCTTTGCGGAAAAAATGAAGAAGAGTGTTAGCGATGGCTTTACTGCGGTAAAGATTTTGGCAGTTCCGCAAAGTGAGTCACTAGGAGAGTCAGAGAAGTTAAAACATGCCCATGATTTAATGGCATCAGCGCGTGAATCTGCCGGGCCAGATGTGGATATTATGATTGATTTTCATGGTCGAACCAGTGCGCCAATGGCGATTAAGTATGCAAAGGTGCTTGAACCATTTAATCCGCTCTTTCTAGAAGAGGTTGTTCCGCCAGATCAAATTGAATCATTAAAGAGTGCTCGCAAGGGGATCACTGCGCCAATTGCAGCTGGTGAGCGATGGTTACACCGAATAGAGTTTTTGCCATACTTGCAGGCTGGCTTAATCGATGTGGCTCAACCAGATGTTTGTCACGCTGGTGGCGTTACAGAGATAAGAAAGATTTCAGCGCTCTGTGAAAGTTTTGGTGTCTCAATGGCGCCACACAATCCGTTGGGCCCAATTGCCACCATGGTTAATGTGCACCTTGGCTTAACTACACCAAACTTTTTAATTCAAGAGGTTATGAGGTCAGATGTTCCATGGCGAAATGAGGTATTCCATGGTGTACCAGAGATAAAGGATGGGTATATATACGCTCCTGAAAAAGCTGGTATCGGTGTGGAGATTGACGAAAAAGCAGCTAAGCAGCATCCATTCTCAGGTGGTCAACCAGTTCAATGGTTCCACAAAGATGGATCAGTTGCTGACTGGTAAACCAAAGGGAGAAAAATGAAGCTAGTAAATGAGCATGTGTTTGTAACTGGTGGTGCAAATGGCATCGGATCAGCAATTGTTCTAGATGCAGCACAAAATGGTGCCAAAGTTTCTTACTGTGACCTTGCAGTGGATGCGGGTAAGAAGTACGAGAAAGAGTTAACTGATAAGGGATTCAAAGTCTTTTTTCATCAAGGCGATGTAGCAAATTTTGATAATCTAAAAATTGCCTTTGACGCAATGGTTGCGAAATTTGGCCCAGTAACCGGCGTGGTAAATAATGCTGGCGTAAACTCAAATGCAGATCCAGTTGAGATGACAAATGATCAGTGGAATAGATTTTTTGATGTGGATCTAAAGAGTGTTTGGCATACGGCAAAGTTAGCTTTGCCAGAGATGCGAAAAGCTAAAAAAGGTGCGATTGTAAATATCGCATCAATCCATGCCCGGATGAGCTTTCCTAAATTCTTTCCATATGCAGCTGCTAAATCTGGTGTCATTGGATTAACCCGAAACCTTGCCTTAGATGAGGGAATTAATAACATCCGCACAAATGCAGTCTCACCTGGCTACACCTTGACCCCATTGCTTGAGTCATGGTTTCAAACACAACCTGCTAAGCGCGCAGAGTCGATGGCGGTACAACCATTGGGACGCATGGCTCAGACCTCTGAGATTGCAAAGGTTGTTACATTCTTGCTCTCCGATGATGCATCATTTGTAAATGGTGCTGACTGGATAGTTGATGGTGGACTACACGCCCGTTTTGCCTAAGATCTAAGGCTGCCACAGGTAAATTTAAGCGCAATTTACCTTGACAATCTATTCTTCATACGAAAGTATCATTGTATGGAAGCGTCAAATTCAGGTAAAAAAGGAGCGCTCTCAGAGATTCGCGTAATTGATGCAACCCAGATGCTGGCTGGTCCGATCGCAGGAACGCGGCTGGGAGATCTGGGTGCTGATGTCATAAAGGTTGAACCTCCTGCAAGTGGTGAATTTAATCGAACCCGTGGCTTTGAAGACCAACAGAGCAATGGCGAGATGACTACATTTCTAGCGGTTAATCGCAATAAGCGATCACTGGCAATTGATTTAAAGAGTGCTGGTGGTCTTGAAGTAATTTATGAGCTAGTAAAAAAATCTGATGTGTTCTTACAGAATTTTAGACATGGCACCGCCGATCGCTTAGGTATCGGATATGAAGATCTTAAAAAGATAAATCCCCGAATTATTTACTGCTCCATCTCTGGTTATGGATCTGTTGGTCCATACCGTGATCGACCAGGGCAAGATTTAATTGTGCAAGGTTATAGCGGCTCAATGTTCAGTGTTGGGGCAGCAGGTGATGATCCAACTCCAAGTGCACTTTGGGGTGCAGATGTAATGACTGGTTATCAAGCAGTTATTGGTATTTTGGCAGCGGTTGAATCAAGGCATCACACCGGAGTTGGCCAACATGTTGAAGTAGACATGTTGTCAGTTGTAATGGATTGCCAACTTCAAGAAATTGTTACCTACCTCAACGCAGGTCCAATGCCAAGACGATTAGAGGAGAGATCTGCTCATGGATCAATCCCAGCACCGTACGGTGTCTATAAAACTAAGGATGCCTGGTTGACATTAGCAATGGTGCCACTACCAATTTTGGGTGAGATCCTAAATGATGATTGGCTAAAAACTTTGGTCCAATACAACGATGGTCATAAATATCGCAATGAAGTCTACAAGAAAATCAGAAACTCATTCCAGGATAAGACAACAGCAGAGTGGATTGAGATTTGTGATAAAGCTGGCGCTTGGTGTGGGCCAGTTTATAACTACGCGCAGTTGATGAATGATGAACATATAAAGCAAACTAATTACATTGTCGAGCAACCACAATTTCGTGGTGGATCAGCAAAAACGGTCAGGCCCCCGATCAAAATGAATCAGACTCCACCAAGTATTCGCCGCGGAGCACCTGCGCTGGGTGAGCATACTGAGGAGATTTTGGGCAAGTTATTAGAAATGAAGCCAGAGAAAATATCGCAGTTAATTCATTCCGGAGCAGTAGGCATAACAAAGGAGAAAGCATGAGCGGTAAGTTAAGTGGTTCAGTAGATTTAGAGATACATGAAAATGTGGCTCATCTAATTCTTAATCGACCAGAGAAGTTAAATGCAATGACGGTTAAAATGGATGAACAGATTAACTCTTATATTTATGAGTTGAATAATAATTTAGATATTAGAGCGGTAGTTTTGTACGGTAAGGGCGAGAAAGGATTTTGCGCTGGAAGTGATCTCACCGATTTAGGTGATTACGGCAGCAACTGGGAGTACCGAAATAGATTCGATCGTAATTTAGATTATGCGCGGGCAATCTGGTTGATTAAGAAACCAGTTGTTGCAGCTCTTCATGGCTGGGTAGTTGGTGGTGGATTAGAGATGACTTGTGCATCAGATATTCGCATTGGTTCACCAGATGCAAAATTTCTAGCTGGTGAAATTAGGTGGGGATGGCATGGCGGCTCTGGTCAAACTCAACTATTGACACACACAGTTGGGCCAGGAAATGCAAATCTATTTTTGTTACATGGCGAGAAAGTTGAAGCAGAAGCTGCGCTACGGATGGGCCTAATTCAAGAGATTGTCGAAAAGGATAAGGTGCTAGATCGGGCGATTGAGATCGCTAAATCAATAGCTGAGAAGGCACCAATTGCAGCGCAGATGACAAAACATATGGTTCGAATGGCACAAAGTATTCCGCTAGAGGTCGGCCTGCTTTATGAAAATGATTCATTCTCTTATTGCATGACAACAGAGGATGCAGCTGAGGGGCAACGTGCATTTGCCGAAAAACGTAAACCAGAGTTTAAGGGTAGGTAGATGTGAGCACAGTAAAGGTGGCAACCACCAAAGAGGCAAGATTAGATCTATTAAAAAAAGTTGGGGACACATTACTTAATCAGTCATATCAATCATGGAACTTTGGTGATTCAACTGGTTTTGAGGCGATTTTAGTAACTGGAAAGTTATTAGATGATCCAAAGTACTTTAATTTTGCTCGTGGATGGTTCACTGCTTGGGCGAGCAGACCTGAACCATTTCGTAGATTAGATTGCACTGCACCAGGAGTTGCAATTATTGAGGTGGCACAAGCAACTAACAGCAAACAAATTTTTGATTCACTTGAATTATTGGCCAAATACTTATCTTCAAGAAGTAAGGACCGAGGTATTTTTGATACTTGGGAATCACTTTGTCTAATTCCACCGTATGGCGGCGAGGAACTACCACCATTTGAAGCGCAATTATTAGCTTCACCTCCTGGCGGAACATGTATCGATTGCTTGCACTTTGACCCTCCATTTTTTACTGGACTTGGTAAGGCGTTAAACAGTGCAACCTATACAGATATCGGCGTAGAACAAGCGATTGCATATGTTGATGCGTTGCAATTACCCAGTGGCATCTTCGACCACTTCTTTTTGAATGGCGTGGAGGGAACTTGGGGTCAAGGTTGGGGTCGTGGCCAAGGCTGGGCATTACTTGGTTTGATGGATGTGTTGCATCAAATTCCACAATCACACTCTGGATACAAGAAATTAAAGGAGTCGGCAGCGAAATTAATCTATGGAATGATTAAATTACAACGCGAAGATGGTCGTTGGTGGTGTGTGGTTGATAGCGAGAGATCTGGTGAAGAGGGATCAACCGCCGGATTTATGGCAGCTGGTTTTGCCAGAGCGATAAAGCTTGGCATTGTTGACAAATCAATCGTAGAACCAGCGATGGTCAAGGCGCTCAATGGTGTTATTGCAGATACTGATAAGGCGGGCCAATTACAAAATGTAACCGCTGCGGTAATGGCATCAACACGTAAATCTCATTACGAGTTCACACCTCGCGGATTCTCAGTACCTTGGGGGCAAGGACCACTTGCACTTGCGATCTATGAAACCTTTGATCTGGTTTAAATGAAAACAAAAATCTCACGAAGTTTGCCAACTCAAATTGTTATTGAGCTAGGTAGCAAAATTGTGCATGGTGATATTGCTCCGGGCACGATTTTGACCTCAGATTCACTTGAGCAGAAGTACGGGGTGAGTCGAACTGTAATTCGTGAGGCGTTGAAAGTTTTGCATGACAAAGGGTTAACTCGGGCACGAACTAAGACTGGAACTATTGTTTTAGAGCGAACTGAATGGGACTTACTGGATGAAGATGTACTTAATTGGTTACAGATTTCTGGCTTGAGTGTTGAGCTAATTACCGATCTTGAAGAGTTGCGATCAACCTATGAACCTGGCGTAGCCAGAGTTGCTGCAAAGCGGCGGGGCAGTCGCGATATTGCACAGCTGAAAAGTTCGTTAAAAAGGATGACCGATGCCTTTTACGCAGAAGGCCCTAATTCAGCATTGATCGCACAGGCAGATGTGGAGTTTCATGAGGCGCTACAAATTGCGACTCAAAATGATCTGATTAAAAAGATGGGTAAATTAATTTTGCCATTACTCAAGATCAGAGATGACCTAGTCGGACATGCAATCGTTGAGGCAGATTTTATTATCCAACACCAAGCGATATTAGATGCGGTAATTGATGAGGATCCTGATTCAGCAGAGTTAGCGATGAAGGTCTTGCTGGTAACTGCAGCACAAACCTCATCTGAAATAAGAAAGAAAAAGAAATAAAATGAATATTCCTACTCTGCCAGATGAATTTCTATTCAAAGTTGATAAAAATATAGCAACAATCACCCTGAATAGACAGAGTAAGTTAAATACCATGACGCCAGCGATGGGCAAAGCATTATTGGAGTTAGTCCCATATATAAATGCAAATGATGAGATTAGAGTTGTGATTTTAACTGGATCTGGTGAGCGAGCATTCTCAGCTGGCAGTGATGTAAAGGTATTAGATCAGTACGGTTCTAATTGGCAGCTTCGAAATCGGATTGACTATGCCCGTGGCATTTGGGCAATTAGAAAACCGGTAATTTCAAAGATTCGTGGTTACTGTATTGGTGGCGGTCTTGAAATGGCGTTGATGAGTGATATTCGCTATGCAAGTGAGAATGCTCAGTTTGGTGCTGGTGAGATCAAATTAGGTTGGCATGGCGGAGCTGGCAATACCCAACTCTTGCCAAGAGTGATCTCAACTGGAAAAGCATTAGAAATGCTACTTACTGGAGATTTAATCTCCGCCCAGCAGGCTGAACGGTATGGGTTGGTTGATCAATTACTTTCGGCGGATCAGTTAGATTCAGCGGTTGACGATCTTGCTCAACGAATTGCAGCAAATGCGCCGATCGCCGCCCAACTGGCAAAACATCTGGTACGAGTATCGCAATCCACTGCAGTTGATATTGGACTTCAATATGAAAATGATTCATTTGCCTACTGCTTTACTACTAAGGATAGTCAAGAGGGAAGGGGTGCTTTTGCCGAAAAGCGCAAACCAAATTTCAAAGGCGAGTAAAAAATACTAATTGATGAAGGAGATAAAGCATGGAGATTAGATCAGGATTACATCGAATAGAGTGCCCAATCGGTGAGCGATATGTAGCAATATATGCAGTTGTTGGCAGTAAAAGTACCTTACTTGTTGACACTGGATTTGATGATTCGATTAGAACCACAGTCGTAAATTATTTTAAGAGTAATAAATTATCGCTAGACAAGGTTGGTTATGTAATCAATACTCACTCTGATTATGACCATACCGGTGGAAATAAAGCGGTACGGGAGTTAATGCCTAAAGCTCTAATTTGTGCCGGCGAGCGAGATCGCGCAATGATTGAAAGTTTAAATAGTATGTTTTTTGATCGTTACAATGAGTTTGAAAAAGATCATGGCTTTGCGGAATCAGAGGCTGCGAAGGATTTTATGATGAGTGTTGCCTTCGAGAGCAATGTTGATATTGGCTTTTCTGGAAATGAGCGAATCGATCTTGGTGGTCGATATGTTGAAATTTTGCACACCCCTGGCCACTCTTGGGGCCATCTTTCGGTACTAGATGAACAGACCAACGCCATCATTATTGGTGATGCAGTTCTCGGAAATAGTGTGTTGCTGGCAAATGGTGCTGCAGCCTTTCCACCAACCTATAGATTTGTTGAGGCTTATAGATCAACAATTAGACTATTAAAGGGTTATCAGCCAAGTGAAATTTTAACCTCTCACTATCCAAGGTATGAGGGACAGGCAGCAATTGATTTTCTTGATCTATCACTGAATTACACCGATTTAATTGAGCGCATCTGTCTTGAAGCACTTGGTGCTGCCCAGAAACCAATTGGGATGATGGAGTTAATTGAGTTAACTCATGAACGAATGGGCCCCTGGGCAGATCCAGCATATAAATACCTGGCCTATCCAGTGCTTGGTCACCTAGAGGTTCTACTCTCTTATAAAAAAATTAGGGCGAGTAAAGATGCAAAAGGGTTGACGCAGTATCAACTGGCAAAATAACGCTTTGTTTTTATCACTAATCAATTCATTAGTTGGTAAGTAGTATGGGCTTATGAGAGTTTTAATCTTAGGCGGCGGTGGGATGCTCGGTCGAAAACTCATTGATTACCTTGTAAAAAATGCAAATTTAGATGGCATAAGAGTTGAGGCGATTACTTCTGCAGATGCTTTCGCAAATTCAAATAGCGTAATCTCTGCGAATATTGAGATTAATCACTTAGTTGCAGATATAACAGATATGCAAAGTTGTCGGCAGTTAGTAAAGAGCAAGCCTGATCTTATTTATCACTTGGCATCGGTAGTGTCAGGTGAAGCAGAGTCAAATTTTGAAAAGGGTTATCAGGTAAATTTAGATGGTACGCGAAATTTATTTGAAGCAATTAAAGAGCTTTCAGATGATTACTGTCCAAGAGTTATCTACACCTCCTCGGCCGCTGTCTTTGGTCCACCGTATCCAGATTTAATTGATGATGATTTTATATTGCAGCCAACTACAAGTTATGGAACGCAGAAGGTAATAGGTGAGTTACTACTAAATGATTACAGCAGAAAAGGATACTTTGATGGCGTTGGGCTTCGACTCCCAACAATTTGTGTTCGGCCAGGAAANCCAAATGCAGCTGCATCGGGNGTATTTTCAAATATTATCCGTGAGCCACTTTCTGGTCAGCAAGCTGTACTTACAGTCTCATCTGATACTCGAATGATTTTTACATCCCCTAAATCTGCAGTTGGATTTTTAGTGCACGCAGCTGCGATCGATACATCTGTATTGGCAGGCCGGCGATCACTTACTATGCCAGGAGTCAATGCAACGATTGCCGATGAGATTGAATCCTTACGCAGAATTGCTGGCGATCAAATAGTGGCCTTAATAAAAGAGGAGATTGATCAAGCAGCGCAGAAAATTGTAGATAATTGGAATTTCCCGCCAGTTACCGCTGAAAGAGCAAGGCAGTTGGGCTTTACTTGTGAGAGTAATTTTGATGAGATAATCATGAGTCACATTGATAGTGAACTTGATGGCGAGATTTTAGGGGGAAGCAAATGAGTAAATATGCAGCAGTGACTGGAGCAAGTAGAGGTATTGGCCGAGCTACCAGTATTTCATTAGCTAAAGCTGGTTGGCAGGTTGCGTTATTAGGACGAAATATGCAGGACTTAACTCAGGCGGCGGCAGAAATCGGGGAGTCAGCGCTTGCAATCCAATGTGATGTCAGTGATCGAGATTCAGTTGCAAAAGCATTTTCAACAATTAAAGCAAAATTTAATCGCTTAGATCTGCTCTTTAATAATGCCGGCGTTGTAATTCCAGCATCACCGCTGGAAGAGGTAAGTGTGCAGGAATGGAAGCAAGTTTTTGATATAAATGTGGGCGGTGTTTTCTTTTGTACTCAGGAGGCTTTTTTATTAATGCAGGATCAAAAACCACAGGGTGGCCGGATCATTAATAATGGATCAATATCTGCGCATGTGCCAAGACCTAACTATGCGCCATATACCGCCTCAAAACATGCGATTACTGGATTAACTCGCTCAACCTCGCTGGATGGTCGTAAGTACAACATTGCCTGCGGACAAATTGATATTGGAAATGCTAATACCAATATGGCTAGTGTTCAACGAGTTGGAGCGCTACAAGCTAATGGTCAGGTACTGGCAGAGCCAATGATTGATGCTCAGATAGTTGCTGATGCAGTTTTACACATGGCCGCTCTTCCATTAGAGGCAAATATTCAATTTATAACAGTGCTGGCGACCAAGATGCCGTATATCGGGCGTGGATAGGTTTTAAATAATTGCAACACTGGTGCAGGCGCAAAGCGTGTTTCTCCAAGAGATTGATTGGGTAGATTTACCATCAAGGGACTTGGTAAATACATTTAGCATTGCATTGGAAAAAGATAATACTTGCCGATAATTTACGGCAGATTTTGAAATGGATAAAGTCTAAGACGTTTTTTACAAAGCGCGAAGAACCGCAGTGACCTTACCTAGAATTACCGCATCATCTGCTGGTATTGGTAGGTAATCATCATTTTCAGGCAATAGCCAGAAGTGGCCATCTTTTTTAGACCAAGTCTTTACAGTTGCCTCACCATCAATCATGGCGGCAACAACCTCACCCTTCTCAGCTGATTTTTGGGCACGAATAACCACATAATCACCATCGCAGATGGCAACATCAATCATGGAGTCACCTTTTATCTGCAACATAAATAGCTCACCTTTACCAACAATTGATTCTGGAAGTGGCATTACCTCTTCAACTATTTGCTCTGCCAAAATTGGATTACCTGCAGCGATCTTTCCTACCAATGGAATTAATCTAGTTTTATCTTGCGGGGCAGCATGTCCATCCTCACCTGGCAGGGTGATCTCAATGGCGCGGCCTCTGGCAGCATCTCGTCTGATCCAGCCTTTTTCTTCAAGAATTTGCAGTTGATAGGTGACGGATGCGGTGGAGGCAAGACCTGCGGCCTGGCCAATCTCACGCATAGAGGGTGGATACCCCTGGTTCTCAACTGCACGCTTAATAACTGAGAGGATCTTTATCTGCCTTGGGGTGAGCCCATTGTCATCAGCTGGGCCATCAGGCAGCTCTGAGACCGCCTTTTTGCTTGGGTTTTTAGCCATATCAGAAGGGTAGCAGGGGAGGGTGAAAAAATCAAACATTTGTTCGATTTAAACTGGACAATGTCAGTGGCCTAGTGTTTAATTCTCTATAGAACAGGTGTTCGAATCCCCTCGAACCCAGTTATCTTAGGAGAAAAGCATGAAGGCAAGACAGGCTAAGCGATTAGCAAGAACAGTTTTATCAGTATCGTTATCGGTAGTAATTGCCGCTGGTTTTTCATCCATCTCATCAGCTAGGGATAATTCAACCGCTGCTGCAGTAGATGTTAAAAGCAAGTATCTGCAGGTAGTTGTTATGCCAGGTGAGTCCCTGTGGTCGATTGCTGCGATGGTGGCCGAGAAGGGCCAGATCGCATCTGTGGTGGCCGACATTGTGGAGGTCAATCAGTTAAAGAGTGCTGATGTGGCTGCTGGCAGTAAGTTGCTAGTTCCTCAAGAGTAAGGCTGATCACAAACTCTAACCTCGTTTGCCACTTGTTCACCAACTAACTTACTAAAGTTTTAGCGTAATTATTTTATTAGTCATATTGACTGACTTAGATTCACATCTCACTATGGAAAGGTAGAGATGCGCAAAATATCTAGTTTATCAATCACACTTGCTTTAGTAACCACGCAGTTACTAACAATTAATCTAGTTTCACCAGCAAATGCTGCTGAGCCAAAGACACCAGTAACCCTAACTTTAATGCACAACAATGATGGTGAATCCTCATTGGGAGCAGATGCAATATATAAGACCAGTCCGGTGATTTAAAGGTCGGCAGTACCTCAGCTTTTGCCACAGTCTTTGATCGTGAGATCGCAGATGCTAGGCAAATGGGAAATGCAGTTTTATCTGTCTATGCAGGTGACTCATTTTTACCAAGTAAAAATATGATTTGTAGTGAGCCAGGTGATCCCAAGTCACAAAAGCCGGTATTAGATGCGGCAGCTCAGGCGCAGATGCCATACGATGTTCATATTCTGGGCAACCATGAGTTTGATTATGGCACCGGATTTTTATCTCGATATATCAAAGCATTTGGTGCAAATGGCAAGCCTAAGCACCCATTTATCTCAGGCAATTTAGATTTTAGTAAAAACTCTGATCTTAAATCAATGGTTGGTAAAAACACTCTAAGCAGTGGGGCAATTGCCAATGGCAAGGTTTTAGGAAGAAGTTATGTTCACACCGATCCAGTTACTAAACATAGATTTGGTGTGGTCTCAGCTGTCACTTGGGGACTTAGAACTATCTCTAGCCCAGGTTCAGTTAAATTAACCACAAATGATTTGCAATCAACTGCCAAAGCGGTGCAGGCACAGATTGATACCCTGCAACGAATGGGTATTAATAAGATCATCTTGGTAAGCCATCTACAAGCGGCCAGCAATGATAAAGAGCTAGTTGCGCTGTTAAAAGGTGTTGATATCGCAGTTGCTGGTGGTGGCGATGAGCTGCTACAAAACTCAGCAATTGAAGATGCGGTTGAGTTAATTCCAGGTGAGTCTACCCCGGTTGGTGAATACCCAACCATGCTGGCAGATAAAGCTGGCAATGAGGTACCACTTGTTACTACTAGTGGAAATTACAAATACCTAGGTCGAGCAGATTTATTCTTTGATGAAAAAGGTAATTTAGATGCAGTAAATCCACTTACCTCATATCCGCGCAGAGTAGTTCCAGTCAGCACAGTTTCAACCGCTGCTGGTATAACCGATGCGGTTACACCAAAGGAGAGCATTGTAAAATCAGTTGATACCCCATTAACTGCATGCTTAGCAGGATTTACCGCACCAATTGCAGCTAGCAATACAGTCTTTAATACCGATCGTGGCAGCGCCACTGTCTTAGGTGTTAGAACTGCGGAAACAAATGGCGGTAACTTAGTTGCTGATGCATTTGTTTATAGCTACAACCAACGTTATGAAAAAGCAGGCCTACCAAAACCTTCAACTGACTACACCATTAGTGGGAGTTCAAAACGGTGGCGGAATTAGACAAAACCCAGCGATCGTACTTCCTGTTACTGGCAAGGTTGGTGAGATTACCCGCGGTAATACCTTTGATCTTCTGCCATTTGGAAACACCTTGGTAGCAGTTACTAATGTCAGCCCTAAGGAGTTGAAGGAGATCTTTGAAAGATCTTGTTCAATCTCAACTTCAGGTGGCGGTCAATTCCTGCAGATATCTGGCATGAAGGTAGTTTGCCTAAGAAATGGTACGGCGCAGGTGGTATCAACTCCTGCCTCTGGCGCCACTGTTGGCAGCATTACCACCGAAGGTACAAGAGTTAAATCCATAACACTCACCGATGGCCGCGCCATCGTAAGTAATGGCGCCTTAGTAGCAGGTGCTCCTTCGGTAACTATGGTCACCAATAACTTCACTGCAGATGGTGGCGATAATTATCCAGCGCTAGCTGCCTTGAAGAAATCAGCATTTGGTATTGATTATGAGGTCTCACTTTATGAGTACCTACGTACCTTCCCAGCAGGAGCTGCTGGCTTGGCAACAATTCCAGATACTGATGCTAGGTATAAAGCATTAACAGGTGAGGGCAGATTTACCTGGGAATAATGTAGAGCTTTACTAACGACGCCCCGAGTTGAGCGCTAGCACCCTTCCAGCTAGCGCTCTACTTTTTTTCCACAACCGATCTAAGCCAAGGCTCTAGCTTCTCAAATTTAAAGCCATTGATAATCTCTAAAGTTGTTCACTTAGCTAAATTTGAATATAGCTTCTCATACTCTTGCAGACTTTTGCGGAAAGCGTTTAGAACTTCAGTGCTTGGCTTCTCACTCTGGGCTCGCTCCAGATAATCAGTTAGCGCCTGCTCAATTATTGATTGCAACTGCCGTCCTTCAGACTTAGCTAGTTTTTTGGCGCTATTTAAAACCTTTGGATCTAATTGGGATGAGAACTTAATCTTCTCACTAGCCATAGCTGCCTCATTTCAAGAAATTTCTTGATAAATCTTGATGCAAGATTACCATAGTTAATCTTGAGCTAGGGGGGCAGATGGTCATTTACATTGAGAATTCACCCAACACGCCGATTCAGGTGCTTTTAAACCCTCAACAAGGGCTCTATGGTTCACCCAACATATAGGGGCGATTACGCTTATGGCTTCCATAAGTAGTGGTTTTCCGCTAATGTGCTCTTCCCCCGCTTAGCTGAAAAAAAGAAGGAGAGGCCCCAAGGTGATCTGCCCATTTTGCCGGTTTGAGGATTCAAGAGTTATTGANTCNCGNCCAACCGATGAAGGAAATCAGATTCGCAGAAGGCGCGAGTGCGCAAGCTGTGGCAAACGGTTTAACACCGCAGAGAGCTCCATTCTNNTAATCATCAAACGATCAGGTGCTACTGAGCCCTTCTCACGTGAGAAGGTCATCAATGGTGTGCGCAAGGCATGCCAGGGCCGACCAGTCAATGATGATGATCTAGCACTGCTTGCCCAAAGAGTGGAGGAGTCCCTTCGCTTAAATGGTGTGGCAGAGGTTGAGGCCCAAGAGGTTGGGATGGCAGTACTTGCGCCACTCCGAGAACTCGATGAGGTCGCCTACCTACGATATGCCTCGGTATACCGTAGTTTTTCCTCCCTAGAAGATTTTGAAGGTGAGATCGCACT
>JGI25917J50250_1000111_pt1 | contig 19921 bp, 19 predicted proteins | sample LauGreSBDMM110SN_4_FD_50250 | JGI IMG/M metagenome (IMG submission 50250) | reverse complement strand
CCTTTCCGGCTCAGGTAAGAGCGTTGTCCTAAAAGCACTTGAGGACACTGGCTATTATTGCGTCGACAATTTGCCCGCAACCCTACTCCCACAAATTTATGAAAATTTAAATGGTACTCAAAATCGAGTGGCTATCAGCACTGACACACGGAGTGCGGCGTTAGAAGCACTGCCTGAAAATATCGAAATACTTAAAGCTCAAGGTATTAACGTTCAGGTATTGTTCCTTGAATCTACCAAACATGCTTTAGTAAAAAGATTCAGCGAAACGCGTCGGCGTCATCCACTTAGCAATGATGTTATTACATTAGGAGAGAGCATAGAACTTGAGCGTAAATTATTAGCACCACTTTCTGAGCTAGGCCATCACATTGATACCAGCGACTTAAGTGCAAACACCCTTCGTGGCTGGGTAAATGAATTTGTCGCCCAAGAAAGCAAAAATATCACTTTATTGTTCACTTCTTTTGGCTTCAAACATGGCATTCCACTTGATGCAGACTTTGTATTTGATGTTCGCTGTTTGCCCAACCCCCATTACGATCCAAAGCTACGCCCTATGACTGGTCGAGATACCCCTGTTAAAAGCTTTCTTGAGCAACAACCTATGGTGCATGATATGTACCAAGACATTCAAAATTTTGTTGCCCGCTGGCTACCAAGTTTTGTGCAAGAAAATCGTAGTTACTTAACGATTGCAATAGGCTGTACTGGCGGACAACATCGCTCAGTTCATATTGTTGAAGAGCTAGGCAAACATTTTTCACAGCAACAACAAGTCTTAATCAGACACCGCGAATTGGAACTGTCTCTATGATTGGTATTTTAATTGTTGCGCACGGCGCTCTTGGCGAAAGTCTGATTGATTGCGCAACCCACGTCATGGGATCTAGGCCGCCCTTGTTAGAGCAGTTTGGAATTGACATACACGACGACCCATCCACATTGTTGCCTGTAATGCAAAAAGTGGTGAAAGACCTTGATGATGGTCATGGCGTGCTCATTCTTTCAGACATTTATGGCGCTACACCCTNCAATATTGTGAGTAAATTAGTGAAAAAAAATAGCGTNGAAGGCATTGCTGGTGTGAATTTACCCATGCTCGTTCGGGCACTTACTTACCGAAATGGCGATCTTGCAAAACTAGCAGATAAAGCCTTAAGTGGTGGGCAAGAAGGCGTAATTAATTTTACTGAAGTTGCCTGTAAAGAAGCCTGGACCAAGGAAGCAAGTTAATGAAACAAGATATTCTTATCATCAACAAATTAGGCTTACATGCTCGAGCCTCAACCAAACTCACCCAGACAGCCAGCCAATTTAAAAGCGATATTTGGATTGAGCGCAACGGTCGCCGCGTGAATGCAAAAAGCATTATGGGCGTGATGATGTTGGCTGCTAGCAAAGGCAGCACCGTATCCTTAGAAGCAACTGGTGAAGATGAGGCGGTGGCTATGGAAGTGCTTATTGCTTTAATCAACAATCGCTTTGGTGAGCCAGAATAATGAGCTTTTCTATTCATGGTGTAGGAGTATCAAACGGGATTGCCATCGGCCATGCCCATTTGGTTTCGCACGCGCTTTTAGAGGTCGTTCATTACCAAGTTCCTGAAAATCTGATTNCCCAAGAAATCGCGCGTTTTGATCTGGCGATTAATACNGTCAAGCTGGATTTAGAAACGATNAAATCACAACTCCCTAGCAAATCTCCCGCTGAACTCGCCGCATTCATCAATACCCATTTGATGATTTTNAACGACCATACCTTGGCTGACGACCCTAAGCTNGNCATCAAAAATGAGCACTGCAATGCTGAGTGGGCGCTTAAACAGCAGATGGAAAGCATCGNAGAGCAATTTGACCAAATTGAAGATGAGTATCTGCGCGAGCGCAAACATGACGTCGTACAAGTAGTCGAACGGATTATCAAAGTGTTGCTTGGTCGCCCTAGCCAAGTACCTGTTCTAGAGCAGGAAAAAGCGATTATTTTGGTTGCCCACGATATTTCACCAGCGGACGCCATTCAATTCAAACAACATCAGTTTGCAGCTTTTGTTACAGATGTAGGCGGCGCAACCTCGCACACCGCCATTCTGGCCCGCAGCTTAAATATTCCATCTATTGTTGCATTGCAACGTGCTAGAGCGCTAATTCGTGATGGCGAGCTAGTGATTGTGGATGGCACGCAAGGCGTTTTGATTGTTAATCCAGATAAAGACACACTGGCTGAATATAAGCTCAAGCAAGAGCAATGGCAAATCGAGCAACAAAAACTCAAACGCATCAAGCTTACCAGAGCAGTCACTTTGGATGGCACAGCGATTGATTTGTACGCAAATATTGAAGTACCTGATGACGTTGTTCAAGTAAAAGCCTCAGGCGCCAGTGGCATCGGTTTATATCGTACAGAATTCTTATTCATGAACCGCCGCGAAGCGCCGACAGAAGAAGAGCAATTCGAAGCCTATAAAGCAGTCGCCGTAGCCATGGACGGCAAGCCTGTGACCATTCGAACCCTAGACTTAGGTGCTGACAAGCAAGTCAATCCCGAGACTGAACGCAGCTGTACCAACCCTGCGCTTGGCTTACGTGCGATTCGTTTATGCTTAGCCGAACCGCAAATGTTCCATGTCCAATTGCGTGCTTTGCTTCGCGCCTCAGCGTTTGGCAACATTAAAATCCTCATTCCCATGCTGTCTTCACTCACCGAGCTTAGACAAACATTGCTATTGCTTGAGCGGGCAAAACAAACTTAAGGCTAGAAAAAGTTGATTTTAACAACGATATTGAAGTTGGCGGCATGATTGAGATTCCCGCTGCGGCGCTTTGTGCAGAAGCCTTTGCTAAAGAATTGGATTTCTTGTCAATTGGCACTAACGATTTAATTCAATACTCACTTGCCATCGACCGAACAGATGATAGCGTTTCTCACCTCTACAACCCGCTGCATCCGGCAATTCTGCAGCTCATAGAAATCACGCTGAAAGCCGGAAAAAAGCTTGGGAAAGAGGTCTCGGTCTGCGGGGAAATGGCTGGCGATTCAAAATTAACGCGACTTTTATTAGGCTTAGGCTTACGCCAATTCTCTATGCATCCATCACATATTTTGTCAATCAAGCATCAGGTATTAAAAAGCGACCTAGTCAAACTAGTGCCTGCAGCTCGCAAGATTTTGTCTAGCCACGATAGTGACAAAATTGAACCTTTAATGCAAAAAATGAATCTCTAAATTACATGAGCGTAATGACACGCCACTGCACCAACTAAAGGAATTTGAATTGACAGCCTTAACTCACAATCCACTACTCAATTTTTCTGGCTTACCAAAGTTTGACCAAATCAAGGCCGAACATGTTGAGCCCGCTATCGACCATTTAGTTGAAGCTGGTCGTTCTTGCGTTGAGAAGCTANCCACTGCAACTGAAGCCCCAACATGGGCAAACTTTGCCAAACCACTTGAAGACATGGAAGAAAGACTTTCCCGTGCATGGTCACAGGTAGGCCACATGAACGCAGTGGTGAATAGCCCAGAATTGCGCGAGGCATACAACGCGAGCCTGCCTAAGCTGACTGACTTTTACTCTGACTTAGGCCAAGACGAGCGCTTGTACGCAAAATTTCAAGCAGTTAAAAACGGTACTGCATTTGGCACACTCAATACGGCTCAACAAAAAATTGTTGAAAATGAATTACTCNGTTTTCGTTTAGGTGGTGCCGAGTTAGCGGATGCGGAAAAAGTACGCTTTAAAGCAATCCAAGATTCACTCTCAAAGATCACTACAAAGTTTGAAGAAAACTTGATGGATACCGTGAATGATTTCACGCACTTTGTAGAAGATATTGCTGAGCTAAAAGGNNTGCCCGAAGATGCTCTGCAAGCCGCACAAGAAGCAGCATCTAGCGAGGGTAAAACTGGCTATAAATTCACGTTACATTTCCCATCCTATATGCCTGTATTGCAATATTGTGAAAACCGCANATTGCGTGNATTGCTTTACCGTGCCTATGCAACGCGCGCTTCAGAATTCGGCAAAGCCGATTGGGATAACACACCTTTAATCAGTGAAATTCTCAAACTCCGCCGAGAGTCTGCAAGCTTATTAAGCTACAAAAACTATGCAGAAATGTCGCTTGCCACAAAAATGGCGGATGCCCCTTCAGACGTGATTACGTTTTTAGATAACTTGGCGCAACGTGCTAAACCTTTTGCCAAGCGTGATATGCAAGAACTCACCGATTACGCAAGCAAGCTTGGCATTAGCGATATGCAAGCTTGGGATGTCGCTTTTGTATCTGAAAAGTTACGTGAAGATAAATATGCTTTTTCAGACCAAGAGGTAAAACAATACTTCCCCGAGGCACAAGTATTGGCAGGCCTTTTCAAAGTGGTCGAAACCATTTTTGGGGTGCATGTGAAAAAGTCTAACGCCCCGGTTTGGCATACTGATGCCGCTTTTTATGAAATCAGCGACCAACATGGCAAAGCCGTTGGCCAGTTTTATTTGGACTTATACGCACGTAACAGTAAGCGTGGCGGCGCGTGGATGGACGAAGCGATCACTCGCAGAAAACAAAATTTAAATAATGGCGCTGATTATATTGTCACGCCTGTGGCTTATCTCACCTGCAATTTCTCANCNCCCGTGGGTGACAAACCTGCATTNTTTACGCACGACGAAGTCATCACTATGTTCCATGAGTTTGGTCATGGCCTTCACCACATGNTGACCCAAGTGGATGATTACGGCGTATCAGGGATTAAAGGTGTTGAATGGGACGCGGTCGAACTGCCTAGCCAATTTATGGAAAACTTCTGCTGGGAATGGGATGTGATTCGCCATATGACTAAACACGTGGAAACTGGCGCAAGCTTGCCACGCGCCCTATTTGACAAAATGATCGCNGCCAAAAACTTCCAGGCGGGTATGCAAACTGTTCGCCAAATTGAGTTCTCACTTTTTGATATGCGNTTACATGGTGAATTTGACCCAACTGGCAATANAACAGCNCTCGACTTAATCGAACAAGTACGAGACGAAGTTGCAGTCGTTCGCCCACCAAAATGGAACCGTTTCCCGAACGGCTTTAGCCACATTTTTGCTGGCGGCTACGCGGCTGGCTATTACAGCTACAAATGGGCGGAAGTACTTTCAGCAGATGCCTACAGTATGTTTGAAGAAAATGGCGTGCTATGCGCAGAAACAGGACAGCGCTTCTGGCATGAAATTTTAGCCANGGGTGGATCTCGNCCTGCTTTGGAGTCTTTCGTCGCTTTCCGTGGCCGTGCACCAGATATNGAGGCATTGTTNCGCCACAATGGTATGACTGTCGCAGCCTAATATGAAAATCGTCACTTGGAACGTTAACTCACTCAATGTACGCTTGCCGCACGTGCTCGATTGGCTTGCCGCAAACAAGCCAGATGCTTTGTGCTTGCAAGAAACCAAACAAGAAGACAGCAAGTTTCCTTTTGAGGCGCTCAAAGAAGTAGGCTATAACGCAATTCATAGCGGTCAAAAAACTTATAACGGTGTGGCTATTATCAGCCCACACAGCTTGAATGAAGTGCACATGTGCATCCCTAACTTTGCAGATGAGCAAAAACGCTTGATTGCTGCAACGATTAATGGCGTTCGCATTGTGTGCGTTTATATCCCCAATGGACAAGCGGTAGGCTCAGATAAATATGCTTATAAGCTGAGCTGGTTGAAGGCTTTCACGCCATGGCTTCGTGCTGAAATTGCTAAGCATTCAAAACTAGCGCTATTGGGTGATTACAATATTGCGCCAGAGGATATTGACTGCCATGATCCAGCGGCATGGGTAGGNCAAGTATTAGTCAGCGAACCAGAGCGGGACGCATTTAAAGNNCTCACTAATTTAGGCTTGGAAGATAGCTTTCGCTTGTTTGAAAAAGGTGAAGGTCGATTTAGTTGGTGGGATTACCGCATGGCGGGATTTAGACGTAATTTAGGTATGCGCATTGACCATATTTTGGTCACACCGGCACTCAGCAAGGCGAGTACAACCAGCTACATAGACAAAACCCCGCGTAAACTAGAACGGCCTAGNGACCACACCCCAGTGGTGTTGGAATTCAATATTTAATGTCAATTAGTTGGGTTGAAGGGGGCAGTACGCAAAGCGCACGCTGGCAATCCGAAGCTGGCGTTACTTCACCCAAACAAGTATTGATTGCAGATGACACGATTAATGCTGACACGGCTTACAGACTTGCTTGCGAAGGTAAAGCAATGTTGTGGCGAGGGGATTTCCATAACGCAAGACAATTGTTACAAGCCATGGCAAGGCGCTGTGACCAAAAAAAAACCTCCAAAAAAGCCAAACAAGAAACTGCTCCAATAGACCTCAAGCAAGCTTTTAACTTATATCGCGTTGCACAAGCACAGCGCTCAAGAGTATTGGGGATGTTGCTGATTGAAGTGGGTGAGCATTATAAAATTGCACTCAAACGCGCACCAGATTTTAGCCAAGCTTGTTTAGAGGCTTATGGCGATTTCACCGGCCCATTTGTAGTTTCTATCCGCGAGTTACAAGGCTTAATTGGCGCACATGAGTGGCGCAAAAAAGGCGTACCGATTGAGGCGATAGGTGCCAATATCCACCCACATTACGGAGTATTTTCTCCAATCCGTGGGGAATACTTAGCTTTACTCGCACAAGCACCTCTACCTGATACAGCACTCGCATTTGACATCGGCACTGGCACAGGGGTCATTTCAGCATTACTCGCTAGGCGTGGCGTAAAAAAAATTATCGCAACAGACCAAGACCCGCGCGCAATTAAATGTGCACAAGAAAACATCGAGCGACTTGATTTGCAAAAGCAAATCACCCTCTCCCAAACCAATATGTTTCCCGAAGGTAAAGCGCCGCTGATCGTATGCAACCCCCCATGGTTACCAGCTAAACCTAGCTCGTCGATTGAGTATGCTGTTTACGACCCTGAAAGCAAAATGCTATTCGCTTTTCTCAATGGCTTAAAAACACATCTCGCTGACGACGGTGAAGGATGGTTAATTATGTCTGACTTCGCTGAACATTTAGGATTAAGGGGTAAAGATGAACTTCGGAATGCAATTGAACAAGCGGGCTTACGTGTAGAAGAGAAGTTTGATATCAAGCCTAAACATGGCAAGGTAATGGATGAAACAGATAGGCTTCATCAGGCAAGAAACGCCGAAGTNACTTCGCTTTGGCGTCTAAAAGTAAAGTAAAAAAACTATTTTGTTTTAATTCCTAATTGCTTGAGTTTTCGGTACAAATGGGTTCGCTCAAGCTCGACTGCTTCCGCTACACGACTCATATTTTTATTCGCTTTTTGAATGTGATGTTCNAAATATAAACGCTCGAANTGATCTCTTGCTTCTCGCAAGGGTTGGTCCAAATCAATAGGTAACAAATTTTCTACTGGGGTCGATTGTTGAATGACCGCTGTTTGCAATGGCGTAAACTGCCCCATCACACGGTTCACGTCATCTAAGCTTATTTTTTCGCCAAGACTCGTCTGCATCAAATTACGAATCACGCTATCTAACTGAGNTAAGTTGCCAGGCCAATCAGCATTTCTAAGCATATTGAGCGCCGCTGTTTCAAACTCGCGATAAGGAGANGTNGTGGTTTCAACCAAAAGAAACGCCATCGNGCGCACTAAGTCTGGAATATCTTCTCGGTGGTCTGCCAAGCTAGGAATGCGTAAGGTGNTCACTGATAAAGTTTGCAACAAGCCATTATCAAAAGTGCCTTCGGCGACTAAATCCGGCAATGGTTGTGAAGTGCCACATACCACACGCGTGCCATATTTTTCAGCCTTCGCTAATAAAACCAGCAAGCCTTTTTGTTGTGTCTTATCTAAATCGGACACTTCAGGAANAAATAAAACACCCTCACGCAATTGCTCCAATAAATCAAGTGGTGCATCGGCAAGTCGTTGCGANTCGAGCAATTCCATCCAGGGTGTGTTTGCTTGATTTAAGAATTTTGCACAAAATTCAGCCCCACTGCCTTTTTCGCCTATCAATAACAAGGGCGCTTTACTCATGCTGACTTGCTCTAGGCGCTGACGCAGCTCATTGATCACGGCGCTTTTACCAAGGCTTAATAAACTCATATCAGACTTAGGGAGTTGCTCACTATGCTTGAGCGCAGTCGTCACCGTCTTCAATAGCTTTTGTAACGCAATTGGTTTTTCTAAGAAATCAAATGCGCCTATCCGTGTTGCTTCAACAGCAGTATCGATGGTTCCATGACCTGACATCATGACAACAGGCATGGTCAACATGCCTCCAGTTCCCCACTCTTTGAGTAAAGTAATGCCATCGCAATCTGGCATCCAGATATCTAGCAACACCACGTCTGGTCGANTATGTTGAAGATACTCCCTCGCTTCAGCTGCATTTTCTGCAAGCGTCACCTGATAGCCTTCGTCTTGAAGAATGTCTCTTAGTAACTCACGGATACCAATTTCATCATCCACCACTAGCACTTGTCTTGCGGTCATGCTTGTTCTACTTTCTTTGGTTTAACGATGCGTTTTTTAGGCGCAGTTTTATTCATTGGCAAACTCACCAGCACCACTGCACCGGTTTGATGAGCAAGCTCTGCTTTCACATTTTCAATGGCAATATTACCTTGGTGCTCCTCAACAATTTTCTTCACAATCGCCAAGCCTAATCCTGTTCCATGTCGTTTCGTCGTCATGTAAGGCTCAAAAGCGCGCGATATCATTTCCATGGGAAAGCCAGCACCATTATCTGCCACGCTTAACTGGATTTGATTCGCATTAATCATGGTTACGACTTCAATCTTGGGTGATTTCACCCCATCCAGCGCATCTTGTGCATTCTGCAACAAATTATGTAATACCTGCCTTAACATGGTTGCGTCACCCAGTAAGTTGAGAGATTGTTTAGTAAGCGCAACTTCCAAGCTGATGCCTACCGGCTGATATAACTCAAGCACATCTCGTACCAACGCATTAAAGTCCAAGTTTACTAAATTAAGCACTGGTGCCCGCGCATACTCACTAAACTCGTTCACCATCGTCTTCATTGCATCAACTTGGGCAACAATCGTTTCCGTAGCACGCTTCAACATTTCGCTGTCAGCAGCATCAAGCTTGCTTGAAAGCTTATGTTCAATACGTTCTGCAGATAATTGGATGGGTGTCAGTGGATTTTTAATTTCATGTGCAAGACGCCTTGCCACTTCACCCCANGCAGCATCNCGCTGAGCTTGTACCATAGAAGTAATATCATCAAACACCAATAAATAACCACTATCTGCACTATAAGGTAAGCGTGTTCCTCGCAACAAAAGCGTGCGTTGACCCTGTGTTGTGACAATCTCTATTTCTGCTTGCCACTCGTTTAGGTTGGTTTCGTTGGCATTCTGAAGGATTAAATTGGTGAGGTTTTTTAAATGAGGGAATTCTTGCCCGACCTTTTCAAAAGGATGCTCAGAAAAGTGACCAAGCACCACCCCTAAAATATTTGAAGCCGTCAAATTATAAGTGCGCAACTCCCCCTTATCATTGAGCGCTAAAACACCTGAAGACAAATGCGCCAAAATTGTTTCTAAATAGCCACGAGCAGCCTCTACTCTNGCTCGATTACTTTCAGCCGCTTGTTTTGCATCCCCGAGTTGCTTGGTCATNCTATTAAACGACTGAACCAAGACGCCAAGCTCATCATTACCATGCACAGGNAGCACTGTTTCATAATCACCGCGCGCAATTGCTCNTGTTCCATCAGCCAAAACCCCAAGAGGTGAGGANAATCGGCGACTCAATACAAAAGCAACTGATACTGCAGTTAGCATTGCCAGCATCAATACCAAGGTCAGCGTTAAGGCGAAAACTTGCTTCATTGATTCGCGACTTAAGGAAAGCTCTTGATAGTCTTGATAAACGTTTTGTACCGCCTCAGCGGTATCTGAAAGCTGCTTAGGCACTGGTTGTAACAATTGCAGAATGCGGGTCTCACCGCCGATATCGTTCATGTTGACTGGAATAAGTGCTCGCAGATACAAGCCCTTCCCAGCAATCGGTTCGATAATGCCGAAGTCTCGCAGACGCGCTTGTCTGAGCTGATCTAAGCTTGGTGTAGCTGGTAAAAAGGTCGTTGCATCGTTACTAGAAAAAGCGAGAATTTTGCCTTGCATCGTCAGCAAAACAGCATCTTGCACACCGCTTTTCTCACGTAAATCATTGAGCACAGTAAGCTGAGAATTAGTTGGCTGAAACGCAAGGTTTAACGCCATGTTGTCCCCTTTTTGCTTAAGGTCAGCCAACATACTATCTAGCGAACTTTGCCCCAAGCGCACACCGCCCTCTAGAGCAGCCTCAACCTTGACGTTAAACCAAGATTCAATAGAGTGTTTCAGGAAATTCACTGAAACGGCATAGACAATCACACCAGGAGTGATCGCCATCAAAGCAAATGCGCCTAAAAGACGTAAAGTAAGACGACTGCCGATGACGCGTGCGCGTATTTGTTTAAAAAGACGGGAAAGTTGAAACGCGATAATTAGCAATAAAGCTGTAGCAAAGGCGATATTAAGACCTAGCAATAAGGTGTAATCAGCACCCGAAACACTGCTTCCAGATTGTGCAAGCAGATACAGTAATCCGCTACCAAGTATCGCAGTGATTAGAACGATATATCGCATGGTTAATTACTCGCCCTAAAACGCAATCACTGGCGTCCAGCGATATAGTTCAGAGGCAATATTCCAATCATTAGAACCAATGGCTTCGACCTGAACTGGTTTAGGTAGTTTTGTTTGGTCTAGACGGACTTTGATGGCGGCGATATAAGTCTCACCTTTTTTCAGCAGTTTCTTATCAACGACAGTCCAAGACTTAATATTGGAGATTTCTTCTTTAGCTTGCTGGAGGTTAGCAAAAGATTGCTGGCGACCATTACGGACCACTAAATACTGCCGTGAAAGGGCATGATAGCTGATTGTCAGATATTGAGATTGCGTGATGATTTCATCATCAAACCAATATTTACGTGGTGTACTAAGTTGAAACTCAATTAAGAAAGTTAATGGAATGCCCTTACTTAAAGCGTCCTCGATGACAGGGCTTAAAACAATATCAAAATCTGTACTCAGTGCGTAAGAGTCTTCGTTCGCAAGCAAATCTGCACTTTTAATATGGACAGCGCTGCTCGCCGCATTCGCTATAGGCGTAAACGCTATCAATAGCGTGAAAATAAAAGCGTAAAGTAGCTTAGCCCTTTTGTAATAAGGCATAAAATAAACCATCATGCTGGGCACTCGGTTGTAATTGTCCATTTTTTAAACTCAAGCCTGCTAGGGGTGCATTCAATGGCAACTGCTCTGCATCCGAATGTGTTTTTAAAAAACTATCAATCTGACGTTGGTTCTCTTCTTGAAACACTGANCACGTCACATAAAGCAATTTACCACCCTTTGCTAATGCCAGCCACAAAGAAGGCAATATCAGCGCCTGCTGTTTGGTGAATGAGAGAATATCTGCCTCACGGCGCAACCATTTAATGTCGACATGTCGCCTTACAATGCCAGATGCTGTACAAGGCACATCCGCCAAAATTCGATCAAACGGTTTTCCGTCCCACCAGTCCGCTGACTTTCCTGCATCACCCACCAATAAAGTAGCTTTTAGATTTAAGCGGTCGAGATTACTTTTCGTCAGTACAATCCGCGTCGCATCATTATCAACCGCGACCAAATTAACATCAGCCAACTCTAGAATCTGACCCGTTTTTCCACCTGGCGCACAACATGCATCAAGCACGCGCTGCCCATCTTTTAAGTCCAAGGCATAACCTGCAACCTGCGCAGCATAATCTTGCACCGAAGCTTCACCTGCCGAAAATCCAGGAATTCGATCAACTGGAACTGGCTTATCTAATGTAATGGCATTTGCACCTAAGACTTTTGAAACAATCCCTTCTGCATTGAGCTTGACTACAAAGTCTACCGCTGAAATTTGTCGCGGATTCACACGTAAGGTCATTGGGGGATGCTGATTCCCCGACTCAAGCATGGCCTGCCAATTTTCTGGATATTGGTGCTTAAGCTTGGTCATCCACCAAGCCGGATAGGAGTAAGTGGCAAACTCATTACCTTCAAGATTGGCGACCAATTCTGTTTGTTGCCTTAAGAAGTTACGTAAGACACCATTCACCAAACCTTTTGCCCAAGTCTTTTTAGATTGGCTAGCTGCCTTAACCGCTTGGTCAACAACGGTGTGTGAGGCCGCTTTGTCATACTGTAATTGATAGATAGCGACTAATAATAAACAATGTAATTTGGCATCGTCTAAGGGCTTTTGCAAAAGCTGGTCCAACAAAGCCTCTATCGTGCCGTAAAACCGCAATGTACCATAACTCAAATCTTGCGCAACGGCGCGTTGTTGTGGACTGATATTTGAATATCGCGCAAATAGGCTTTCTAAAACCACACCTAAATTTCGCCCTGCAAAAACTTGTCCGATTGCTTCTGCAGCAATCTGTTGTGAGATATGCACGTATTATTTAACCAATCTCATCGAAATGTAAAACGCAAATTTATTCAAAATACCGACCAACTCGCAAACCATGTCCAGTGNCAAAATCTTTGGCTTTTAAACGCTTGCCACCAGGTGATTGGAGTTCCTCAATAAAGAGCACACCTTCACCACAGGCTACTTGAATAAAAGCGCCCACATCTANCACAGTTCCGGGTTTTTCATTGGCAGTACTTCCCNCAGCGGTCGCCATCCAAATACGGCACACCTCGCCCGCTAGCATCGCATGCGCTACTGGGAAAGGATTGAACGCTCGCACTTGCCGCGAAATAAAATCTGCAGATTGCGACCAATCAATACTTGCTTCAGACTTCTGCAACTTAGCAGCATACGTCACTAAAGACTCATCCTGTGAAGTAGCAGGCAATTTACCGATCTCAGCCAATTGCCGCATGGCACCCACCATTAAATCAGCACCCATCTTGGCTAACTCATCATGCAATGACTGCGTGGTGTCTCGCTCGCCTATCGTCAGCACGCCTTTTGAAACCATCGCACCCGCATCTAGCGCTGGCAACACTTCCATGATCGTAACACCAGTTTCAGCATCCCCCGCTAACAATGCGCGATGAATTGGCGCGGCACCGCGCCAACGCGGCAACAATGACGCGTGAATGTTATAGCAACCCATAAGCGGCATTTGCAAAACATTGGTCGGGATAATTAAGCCATAAGCCGCAACAATCATGACGTCAGCTTTAGTGGCTTCAATGTGCGCTTGCGCATCAACGTTCCTCAAAGTTTCTGGCTGAAAAACTTCAATTTGGTGTTGCAATGCCAAGTCTTTAACCGGACTCATTTTTAGCTTCATCCCTCGTCCAGACGGCCTATCAGGTTGAGTAAGCACCAACCTTATATCATGACCGACTTCAATGAGAGTAGCCAATGCTGGTACCGCAAAATCAGGCGTACCCGCAAATATAATTTTCAAGGGTTTAATACTACCGACCACGTTGCATCTTCTGCATTTTGGTTTTAATGCGGTTTTGTTTAAGTGATGACAAATACTGAACAAAAACTTTGCCTAGCAAATGATCCATTTCGTGTTGAATACATACCGCTAACAAACCATCGGCCTCCAAGATAAAGGGCTTGCCATTTCTGTCCAAAGCTTCAATTACCACAGTCTCAGCACGCGTGACGTTCTCATACACCCCTGGCACAGACAAACAACCCTCTTCGTGTTCCTGGGTGCCGGCTTTAGTTTTTACTTTTGGATTAATGAATACCTGCAATTTTTTTTTAGTTTCACTAATATCAATCACAATAATTTGCAAATGCACATCGACTTGCGTTGCAGCCAAGCCTATGCCTGGCGCTTCGTACATGGTCTCAGCCATGTCATCGATTAAACGCTGAATTTTTGCATCCACTTGCAACACAGGCTTTGCAACTGTGTACAAACGTGCGTCTGGATAATTAATGATGTCTAATATTGCCATTTGGATTTATTGCCATAAAAACTTGATTGTTATACAAATCAAATTCAGAATCTAATACAGTTTTTTTTTCAAATAAATCTTAATGCCATTTACAAAGCCTATATAATTCCTCACCCTATTATACCCCAGCTTATGTTTTGTTGTTTGACCGCACACGTCGCAAATAACAATATCGAACTTCAAAATAACCATCCAGACCGTTACGTCTTTGTTATAGGCGATACTTTAGGGGATATTTCGGCAAAGTTCTTAAAAGACCTTTAGCAGTGGCCTCATATTTGGAAAATGAATATAGCTGAAATCAGCAATCCGCATTTAATTTATCCAGGCGATGTGATCGTGTTAACGGTAAACCACAACTCACTTTACTAAAAGAAACGATCACCTTGTCACCCGATGCAAGTATAGAGCCATTGGATAAAGAAGCAAATTATCTTGGAGATGCAAAAGTATTAAAACTAGGCGCGCCAGCAACAGCAGAAATTATTCGGGCGAAGGAAGAAATTTTTGTTGGTGATAGGCTCATTCAGGCGAGGGATGATATTAAACGAACCTTAGCCTCCATTCACCTGATAGTAAAATTACAGGTAAAGTTACATTAATATATGGTGGGATTGCCAAAACTGGAGGCAATAGTGGAGTAGTTATCAATCTTGGGGGAAAATGAAGGGATAGAAGAAGGCCGTTTACTCAGTATTAATCATGCTGGACGATATGTAAGTCGAAATCCAAAAGACAAAAGTAGTGACGAAAAAATTAAACAAAGAAAAATGTCATCTACAAACAATAAAGTTGCTAATTTAAAATCGGATAATAAAAATAATCCCGCCAATGACCCAAAACTCATTAAACTACCAAAAGCGCGTGTTGGATTACTCATGCTTTTAGAGTATTCGTGCGCATTTCTTAAGCGTTGATTGTGGAAGCTTCTGAATCTATTACCAATGCGGATTTAGTTCAGACCACAGAATAAAGAAATCAAAAAATCCAAAAGATGACCAGCGAAGAAAATGCCGAAGCCGCACTATGGATATGCCTGCAACAAATATCAGGCTTGGGTGGAAAAGCCATTTGCAAGCTTCTAGGGCAGTTTGGCAGCCCTGAACATATCTTTGCAGCAAGCCATCAAAATCTCAACAAAGTAGTATCAGAAGCAGTTTCCAACTTAATCAAACAAGGGCCTAATCTAGAAGCTGTTGAAATAGGTCTTCAATGGCTGGAAAAAGATGACAACTCTCTTATTACCCTAGCGGATGCGCACTANCCTCAAGCACTTTTAGAAATCCCCGACCCTCCGCCNATCCTNTATGCAAAAGGTGACTTAAGTTGCTTGAGCATGCCAGCGATTGCGATGGTGGGCAGCCGAAANGCATCTGTGCAAGGGGAGAAAAATGCGGAAGAGTTTGCTTATGCTTTAAGTGAGCAAGGCTTTNCTATCGTCAGCGGGATGGCACTTGGCATTGANGGCGCTGCGCATCGTGGCGCGCTTAAAAATAAAAACGGTAAAACCATTGCAGTGGTTGGTACGGGCTTAGATATTGTCTATCCAGCCAAGCATCGCGAACTCGCTCACAAGATTGTCGANCAAGGNTTNGTTATTTCAGAATTCGCTATCGGCACGCCATCACGCCCACAAAATTTCCCGCGCAGAAATCGAATTATTAGCGGGCTGAGCTTGGGTTGCTTAGTTGTGGAGGCTAACACACAAAGCGGTTCACTTATCACCGCCAAATGTGCTGCTGAACAAGGCCGTGAAGTATTTGCCATTCCCGGCTCCATTCATTCACCTATGTCTAAAGGATGTCATGAGCTGATAAAACAAGGTGCAAAACTAGTAGATTGCATCAAAGATATCACTGATGAATTAGCCCCGCATCTCNGGCATTTAATTAACCAAAGTGTCGAGAAGTCANTCACCACNGAAACCAATGCCCTGCTTAATATAATGGGATTTGACCCCATTAATATGGAAGCGCTTATTGCACTAACCAACTTGACGAGCGAAGACCTTTCGGCCACACTGCAATTGCTGGAGTTAGAAAATGAAGTAGCTTCTCTACCAGGAGGTCGTTATCAGCGTATCGGCTAACTGAATAAATTTGACCATATAAATTTGATAGGAGAATCTATGTTTGAAGTCTTGGTTTATATGTTCGAAAACTACGTGGAGGCNAATGTTCAGCCTGACCACAACACCCTAGCGCAAGAGCTGTTTGAAGCTGGCTTCGATAGCACAGACATCAACGGCGCCTTTGATTGGTTTAGCTCATTAGAGGCGATGGCAGATGCTGCAGGTAACGCCCCAAGTGGCTTAACACAATCAACTCGCATCTACAATAATGTTGAAACCGAAAAAATTGACGTTGATGGCTTAAGCTTTTTAATGTTTTTAATACAATCAAACGTGATTAACCATGCTTTACACGAAGTCATTATGGACAGAGCGATGGCACTCTCTCAAGAACATGTGGGCGTAGATGAAATTCGCTGGACCGCATTGATGGCACTTCGTAAGCAAGGCCGCACTGATGATTTTCTATTTGTTGAAGATGCTGTGTTTGGTGATGACAGCCCAACATTCCATTAAAATTTTATAGCTCACAAATAAGCAAAAAGCCTAGAATTTTCTAGGCTTTTTACTTTGATAAAGCACTTAATTCTTAAGTCCTAATCTTTCAGCAATATTGCTAATGATGCCAGATTGATTCAGCGTATAAAAATGAAGGCCTGGCGCGCCACCTGCTAACAATTTTTCACATAAATCCGTCACTACATCCAAGCCCAAAGAGTGAAGCGAAGCAACATCATCACCATAATCCTCTAAGCGCAAACGTAACCAACGTGGAATTTCCGCGCCACACACATTAGAAAAACGTGCTAATTGAGTGTAGTTATAAATTGGCATCACCCCTGGCACAATCGGGATTTCAATACCCATTTTTTGGCATTGGGCCACAAACTGAAAAAAGGCATCCGCATTATAAAAATACTGAGTAATGGCAGCATTTGCTCCTGCATCCACCTTCGTCTTAAAGTGCTTCAAATCATTCGCGGCTGAGCGCGCTTCAGGATGCGTTTCAGGGTAAGCCGCCACTTCAATTTGGAACCAATCGCCTGTCTTTTCACGAATGAAAGCAACTAATTGACTAGCATAAGCAAAATCTCCACTGCTCACCTCACCTGAAGGCAAATCGCCACGCAATACTACCAAGCGGCGAATACCATGACTTTGGTAATTGGTAAGCAAACTTAAAATCTCTTCTTTTGAAGAAGAAATACCAGAAATATGTGGCGCAGCCTCAAAGCCTTCAGCTTGAATCTCAAGCACAGCATCTAAGGTGCGGTCGCGCGTAGAACCGCCAGCACCAAAAGTTACAGAGAAGAATTTTGGATTAAGAGATGCTAATTGCTTACGCGTTTCACGTAGCTTTAAAACACCTTCTACCGTTTTTGGCGGAAAAAATTCAAAACTAACTTCAGGGTTCATAAACGCTTTCTTCTAACTTTGAGCTATCAACAGGCCACTCAAGTGGCCTGTTGATCTTAAGCTTAATTAATAGCGATAAGTGTCTGGCTTAAATGGGCCGTCTTGTGATACACCAATGTAAGCAGCTTGTTCGTCTGATAAGCGCGTTAACTGTGCGTTCAATGTTCTCAATTGCAATACGGCTACTTTTTCATCCAAATGTTTAGGCAAAGTATAAACGCCTACTGGATATTTATCGGTGTTAGTAAACAATTCGATTTGCGCAATTGTTTGGTTGGCAAATGATGAACTCATTACATAGCTTGGATGGCCTGTACCGCAACCCAAGTTTACCAAACGACCTTTAGCCAACAAGATAATCTTTTTGCCATTAGGGAAAATCACATGATCCACTTGTGGTTTGATTTCATCCCACTCATATTTCTCAAGTGAAGTAACATCAATCTCATTATCAAAATGGCCAATGTTACAAACAATCGCTTGGTCTTTCATTTTTGCCATATGGTCATGACCAATGACGTGGTAGTTACCAGTTGCCGTCACAAAAATATCGCCATGCTCACAAGCATAATCCATCGTCACTACGCGGTAACCTTCCATCGCAGCTTGTAGCGCGCAGATTGGGTCAATTTCCGTTACCCAAACTTGTGCTGACAATGCACGCAATGCTTGTGCAGAGCCTTTACCCACATCGCCGTAACCAGCAACCACTGCAACCTTGCCAGCAATCATCACATCAGTTGCACGTTTAATCGCATCAACCAATGATTCACGGCAACCATAAAGGTTGTCGAATTTTGATTTTGTTACTGAGTCATTCACGTTAATTGCTGGGAAAGCCAAACGACCTTCTTTATGCATTTGGTATAAACGATGCACGCCCGTTGTTGTTTCTTCAGTGACGCCCTTAATTTGCGCAAGACGTGTTGAGTACCAAGTTGGGGATGTTTTAAGCTTTTCTTTAATCGCATTGAACAAACATACTTCTTCTTCACTGCCTGGATTGTTCAATAATGAAATGTCTTTTTCAGCATTCGTGCCTAGATGAAGTAACAAAGTTGCATCGCCACCGTCGTCCAGAATCATGTTTGTGAAGCCGCCATCGGTCCATTCAAAAATGCGGTGTGTGTAATCCCAATACTCTTCTAAAGTTTCGCCCTTGATTGCAAACACAGGTGTGCCGCCAGCAGCAATTGCAGCTGCAGCGTGATCTTGTGTAGAGTAAATGTTGCATGATGCCCAGCGCACTTCTGCGCCCAAGTCTTTAAGTGTTTCAATCAACACTGCCGTTTGAATGGTCATATGCAACGAGCCAGTAATGCGTCCGCCCTTAAGGGGTTGCGCCTTTGAGAACTCTTCACGAATCGCCATTAAGCCTGGCATTTCAGTTTCGGCAATCGCAATTTCTTTTCGGCCAAAACCAGCCAAATTAATATCAGCAATGATGTAATCTTTAATATCAGTCACAGTATTCATGTTTCTTCCTTGAATGGTGTGACCGGAGGGAATGCGGAAATTTGGAGTTACTTGAAAAACTAGAAGTGATACCACTTGAAGCTCTAACACTCTCACCCGTATCCCGTGCCCGGCACGGTTAATATGGTGAGCGCCGTTAGAACATTTTCCGAGCCTGGGAGTTTTCTCTCGCAGCGCTCCTCGGAATGGGGCAATTATACGCGAATATTGTTTTTACACAAATTCAACGCATTAGCCTAAGTTAATGCTGATGAACTACTTTACCGTAGACATAAAAAAACCCCAATCAGTTCATGATTGAGGTTCTTAGTTTTTTTTAAACGCACTAATTAAATCGAAGCTTTAAGCGCTGCCGCTTTATCAATCGCTTCCCAAGTGAACTCTGGTTCATCACGACCAAAGTGCCCGTAAGCAGCTGTCTTAGTGTAGATAGGACGTAGAAGATCCAACATCTTCACAATGCCTTTAGGACGCAAGTCAAAATGTTCACGTACCAAGGCAGTGAGGACTTCGTTTGATACCTTACCCGAACCATAGGTCTCCACCATGATGGATGTCGGTTGTGCCACACCAATCGCGTAAGAGATCTGGACTAAACAACGTGAAGCAAGTCCTGCAGCAACGATGTTCTTCGCCACATAACGACCAGCATAAGCGGCTGAACGGTCTACTTTAGATGGATCTTTACCTGAGAATGCGCCGCCACCGTGGGGGGCTGCGCCGCCGTATGTGTCGACAATAATCTTACGGCCAGTTAATCCGCAATCGCCTTGTGGACCACCAATCACAAAACGTCCTGTTGGGTTTACAAGGAATTTGATGTCGCCCTTGATGAGCTCTTTAGGCAAGGTTGGTTTGATGATCTCTTCCATTACCGCTTCACGGATGTCTTTTAATTCCATCTCAGGTGCGTGCTGTGTTGAAACCACCACAGTATCTA
>JGI25917J50250_1000109_pt1 | contig 20022 bp, 21 predicted proteins | sample LauGreSBDMM110SN_4_FD_50250 | JGI IMG/M metagenome (IMG submission 50250) | reverse complement strand
CAAGGTGGTTTTTGCTTTCATTTTGGTAACCTCGACAATCTACAATAAAATCGTTTATATAATTTGAAAGGTTGTAAAAAGAAAAAACCCCGAAAATCATAAGATTTCGAGGTTTTTAATAACTTTTGAAAGTTATTCAGCGGAGGAAGAGGGATTCGAACCCCCGGACCTGTGACAGTCAACAGTTTTCAAGACTGCCGCATTCGACCGCTCTGCCATTCCTCCAATAAGCTGCCAATCATTTGCTGATTGCGAGTGCAAATATAACAACTTCTTTTGGTTTTCAAAACATTTTATTAAAAATAAATAAGATAATTAAATGCAACTTACTTAATATTTTGATTTACTATATTTTATAATTTGCGCAATAATTAATAATTCACATAATCTGAGATTTCTAATCCATAACCAATCATCCCCACGCGTTTCAAATGATGGGTATTAGAAATTAATCTAATATTAGAAATTTCAATGTCATGCAAAATTTGCGCTCCAATACCATAATCTTTAATGTCAATAACTATTTTTGGTGCCTTTAAAATGCCCTCTTTTTGAAGATTTTTGAGTTCACTAATCCTACTCAAAAAATCTACCGCTTGCATATCTTGGTTGATAAAAACCATAGCTCCCTTTCCTTCATCATTTATTATTTTGAACATTTTGTCCAATTGCAAATCGGCGTTATTGGTCAATGTGCCTAACAAATCATTATTAACCTGAGAAGAATTGATCCTGGCAAGTATTGCGTCTCCAGCATTCCAGTTCCCTTTTGTTAAGGCAATATGCACTTGCTTATTCGTAGTTTGTTGGTACGCTCTCAATCTAAAATCACCAAATCGAGTAGTGATTTCAAAATCTTCTTTTTTAACAATTAAGCTGTCGTGTTGCATTCTATAAGCGACCAAATCCTCGATAGAAACCAGTTTCAAATCAAACTTTTTGGCAACATCAACTAATTCTGGTAATCTTGCCATTGTGCCGTCATCATTCATGATTTCGCAAATCACACCAGCCGATTTAAATCCTGCTAATCGTGCAAAATCAATCGCAGCTTCTGTATGTCCGGTTCTTCTTAAAACGCCACCCTTTTTAGCAACTAAAGGAAAAATGTGTCCTGGTCTAGCCAAATCAAAAGGTTTTGTAGCAGCATTCACCAATGCTAAAATGGTTTTTGCCCTATCACTTGCAGAAATTCCTGTAGTTACGCCATTGCCTTTCAAATCAACAGAAACAGTAAAAGCAGTTTCCATGTGATCGGTATTGTTGGTAACCATTGCTTTTAAATCCAATTCCTTACAACGGCTTTCAGTTAATGGAGCACAAATTAACCCTCTTCCATGCGTCGCCATAAAGTTGATCATTTCTGGGGTAATCGTTTCTGCAGCAGCCAAAAAATCCCCCTCGTTTTCTCGGTCTTCATCATCTACTACAATAATCATTTTGCCCGCTCGAATGTCCGCGATGGCTTCTTCAATGGTGTTAAGCTGTATTTTCTGTAAAGACATTTTTGTTTTTTTTGGTAATTATTTTTTTGAAAATATTTTGAATTGGCGTTAAAATTCTATCTAAATTAATTAATCCAATGTCATTGGTGGCGCGGTAAGTCAATAATACCGCAAGAGGAGTTAATATGATCGATGACATCCAAGCTCCAAAAAATGGCGTCATTCCGTTTTCTTGTGCTACTTTTTTTCCAAATGTATTGATGAAATGAAAGGAGATAAAAATCAAAATGGCAAAAACTATTGGCAAACCTAGTCCTCCTTTACGGATAATTGCACCTAATGGAGCTCCAATAAAAAACATTAGAAAACAAGCATACGCAATTACAAATTTATCATAAATAGCAAGCCAGTGACTATTGATGTTTTTTTGCTTAAATTCTAAGTCAGTTTTTGAACCTTCGACCGAAAAATTAATACTGACTATATTTCCTTTGGCAGCATCAATTATTTTTGTTTTTTCGAAACCGCTATAATATCCTAGTAAATCGCCGTTTTTTTCGGAATAAGGTACTTTATTGATAGAATCATTTTTTGATTTTAAATAGCCATTCAAATTATTTATAGTCGTTCGCTGGTGAATATTTTCTGCAAAGGATATAACATCTTTTTTGTAATTTTTGTTCAATGAATCTAGGGTATATTTCAATTCATTAAAATTTAGCATGGTGTTAGTATTGGAAATAGTACTATTATCAATATCGCTATTACTCAATTTCGATAAATCTATGTTGACAACATATTTTTTGAAAAATGTTTTTGAAAACGGCAACTTATTTCGGTCTTCGTATTTTTTCGGAATAATCTCTTCATATTGACTTCCACTGTATAAAATAAATTGCAAATTATTTGAATTCTCATTACTGATTAACTCACCGTCTTTTGCTTTAATAACGGTTAAATTACCTGTGCCAAAACTAGCCCTTTTATGAATGGTAATTCCTTTTAAATATTTACCATTTTCGCCAGATTTTTTGTCAACTTTAATGGTGTAAATACCAATTTCACTAAATTGCCCTTCAGTAATTGCCATTGCAGGCTTTACTTGGGCGATGTTTCGTCTGAAGTTTGTAAATTTATATTGGGCAAAAGGAATAACATTATTAGCAAAAATAAAAGCTGCAATACTTAAAATAGTGATAAAAACACTCAATCGTTTAAGAATCCTCATTAAAGAAACTCCAGCAGATTTCATAGCGGCAAACTCATAGTTTTCTGACAAATCACCAAAAGTCATTATCGACGCCAAAAGTATTGAAAGAGGCAATACCAAAGGAACCATCGTTGGCATATAAAATAAAATAAATTTTATGATTGAAGCCAGATCTAAATCTTTCCCCGCCAAATCGGCTATAAAAAGCCAAATTCCTTGCAGAATAAAGATAAAAAAAAGAATTACAAAAACGGAAGCAAAAGAGCTGAAAAATGTTCTTAAAATATATTTGTCGAGAATTTTCACCTAAAATTAATCTAATTTATTGATGTAATATTTTGGATATTTGCTTTCAACAAAGGTAAATTGATTTTTCGACAAAGGTTGATTGGTTTTAAAAGAATTAACAACAATTGTAGTTTTAGTGCCATTTTTTCCAACTTCAATCAAATTATAAATGTTTTTAGTTTGTGTGTCAATGCCTAACAAGATTTCTTTGCGCTGGTCTTTTGTGTTAATAGGAATTAATTTTATGAATTGAATCTTCCTTCCTTTAACGTCTTGCAAAATATCCCAGCTGAATTTATATCCACTATTAAAGAAAGTCAGCATTTTTGACGGTGTAACGGCATTTTCGTCTTTTTCATTGAATTTAGAAATAGAAATTTCTTCATCCTCCGGATTGATAGTGTAGATTTTTTTACCATCAAAAAGCTTTGTAACTCCCATCAGATTTAATACGTATTGATTGCCTTTCATGGTAACATTTCCTTTGCTTTCTTGATTGATGTTTTCTTTGGAATTGTTCAAAGAATATTTAAAGTCTATTACAATATTTTCATAAGTTTTTACTTTTGCAGTTACTTCTTCTAAAAGTGCTTTTGCTTTTTTATCTTGAGCTTGCGTAGTAAAGCCAACTAAAATTATAAAAGCACTTAATACAAACTTTTTCATTTTTAAATTAATTTTGTTCATTATTAAAAAATTGATCAAGAGAGTTCATGTCTAAGATGTTCACGCTTCGTGCTTTACTTCCTTCAAATGGCCCAACAATTCCTGCAGCTTCCAATTGATCAATCAATCTTCCAGCTCGGTTATAGCCCAATTTTAGTTTCCTTTGTAACAAAGAAGCGGAGCCTTGCTGTGCATTTACAATAATTTCGGCGGCTTCTCTAAACATACTATCTCTTTCGGAAATGTCTATATCAAGATTAATGCCACTTTCTTCTCCAATAAACTCTGGAAGCAAATAAGCAGTAGCATAAGCTTTTTGAGAACCGATGTAATCTACGATTTTTTCAACTTCTGGTGTGTCAATAAAAGCACATTGCACTCGGACAACTTCGTTGCCGTTTGTGTACAATAAATCACCACGACCAATCAATTGATCGGCTCCTTGTGCATCTAAAATCGTGCGTGAATCAATTTTAGAGGAAACCCGAAAAGCAATTCTTGCAGGGAAATTGGCTTTAATCAAACCAGTAATTACATTTACAGAAGGACGTTGTGTGGCAATAATCAAATGTATGCCGATTGCTCGAGCCAATTGAGCCAATCTTGCTATTGGAACTTCTACTTCTTTTCCAGCAGTCATTATTAAATCGGCAAATTCATCTACGACCAAAACTATATAAGGTAAAAATCGATGTCCGGCTTCCGGATTTAACTTACGGGCTTTAAACTTTTCGTTGTATTCTTTGATGTTTCTAACCATTGCATCTTTCAAAAGATTGTAACGGTTGTCCATTTCTACGCAAAGAGAATTTAAAGTATTTACAACCTTTGCGTTATCGGTAATAATAGCATCATCAGTATCAGGAAGTTTCGCTAAATAATGTCTTTCGATTTTATTAAAAAGCGTCAATTCCACTTTTTTAGGATCCACCAAAACAAATTTTACTTCTGCAGGATGTTTTTTGTACAATAATGAAGTTAAAACCGCATTCAAACCAACCGATTTTCCTTGTCCTGTTGCTCCAGCCATCAAAAGGTGAGGCATTTTAGTCAAATCGACAACAAAAGTTTCGTTCGAAATTGTTTTTCCTAAGGCGATTGGCAATTCCATTTCCGCTTCTTGAAATTTAGCCGAACCAATCACACTTTTCATAGAAACCATGGTAGGATTTTTGTTCGGAACTTCGATTCCAATTGTTCCTTTTCCAGGAATTGGTGCAATGATACGAATGCCTAATGCCGAAAGTGAAAGTGCAATATCGTCCTCTAAACTCTTGATTTTTGAAATTCTGATTCCTGCTTCAGGCACAATTTCATACAAAGTTACAGAAGGTCCAACAGTAGCTTTTATTTGTGCAATTTCTATTTTATAATTGCGAAGTGTTTCAACAATTCTGTTTTTATTTTCTTCTAATTCTTCTTGATTAATTGTAATTCCACCAGACGAATATTCTTTGAGCAAATCTAAAGTAGGATATTTATAATGCGATAAATCCAAAGTAGGATCAAAAAGTCCGAAATCTGCGACTAACTTTGAAGCTAAATTTTCTTCAACAATGTCTTCTTCTTCTACTTTTTCAATTATAAAATCTTCTTCGATTGGTTCAAGAATCGGTGGTGTTAATTCAAGCTCTTGAATAATTTCTAATTTTGGAGATTTTAAACTTGGTTCCAAATGCAATTCAGATGAATTACTGATGGTGGGTTTTAATCCTTCTTTATTGATTTCAAACTGAGAAACTATTTTTTCTTCAATTAATTGATTTTCTTCTTCATAATCAGTATCACTTAAAGCAAATTCTTCTAGATTGTAACCGGTAGGGGTGGAATTCAATGGCTGATTAAAATCCCTTAAATCGTCTTTAATTTCAATTTTTGTTCTATCAAACAACCCTTTGATTGTTTCTGGATTAATTTTGATTTTGTAAATTAAATAAACAATCAATCCAAAAATCAATACCAATAAAGTGCCTGCTTTTCCAATAAAATCTTGTAAATATAAGTTCATTTCAAAACCTACAACTCCTCCTAATTCTGGTAAAAAATCAACGGCAAAACCAAAAAGAATCGAAACAACTAAAATGGCAAATAAATCCCAAAACCAAGTAGATTTTAATTTTTTTAGCGATAAATCCATCACCAAATAAATGCCTGTTAAAAAAAGTAATCTTACGAACAAAAACGATGCAACGCCAAAACCTTTACCAACAATTGTTTCTGAAAGATAAGCTCCTATTTTTCCTAGCCAATTTTCAACTTTAGAATTTCGATCAACTAATTCATTAATAGCGCTTTGATCTTGTTGTCCATAAATAAAGAACGAACAAAACGAGAGAAGTAAAGCCAATGAAAACAAAACCAATAAACTTCCGAAAAGTATTTTGTGTTGCTTTGATATTTTGAAACTTTTTATAGTTTCAGTATTGTTAGTGTTTTTTTTATTTTCAGTTTCCTTTTTGATCGTTTTTGCCATTGTAAGATTTATGATTTTGTAAAAATAAAAATTTTTTATTTATAAATCTTTTTACAAAGCACTAATTATTGGNTAATAAATAATTAGCCCTATCACAACTGCTGTTAACGCAGCAAAGAGTACTGCTCCAGCGGCTATGTCTTTAATGAAACCAATTTTATGATGAAAGTCTGGGTGAATAAAATCGGCGATTTTTTCAACAGCCGTATTTAATCCTTCTATGCTCAAAACCATACCAATAACAAGAGTTTGAAAAAGCCAATCTATTTTTGAAATTTCAAAATAAAAACCAGCAATATTCAACATGACAGCAATGGAAAATTGTACCATTATACTGTGTTCTGTTGTAATTAATTTGTAAGCCCCAGAAAAAGCAAATTTAAAACTCTTTAATCTTCCAGTAAAGAAACTATGATCTTCCTTCATAATATTAATAGCTTCTAAAGTACAGCCAAAGCGGCATCATAATTAGGTTCATCTGCAATTTCTGCTACTTGTTCAGTGTAAATAACATTTCCATTTTCATCAATTACGATGACTACACGTGAATGCAAACCACTAAAAATTCCTTCAGCAATTTCTAATCCATAATCTTTACCAAAACTACCAGCTTTAAAATCAGATAGATTTATAACATTTTCCAATCCTTCTGCTCCACAAAAACGTTTTTGAGCAAATGGTAAGTCTCTAGAAATGCACAAAACTTTAGTATTCAGCAAACTACTTGCTTTTTCATTGAACTTTCTAACAGATGTTGCACACGTTCCTGTATCAACACTTGGAAAAATATTCAAAACCAATCTACTTCCTACAAAATCAGATAGGGTAGTAGTTGATAAATCGTTTTTAACTAACTCAAAATTAGGTGATTTTGAATTTAATTTTGGTAATTCACCATTCGTTTTTATTGGATTTCCTCCTAATGTTATAGTCGCCATTTTTTTTAAATTTTAAGAAAGCAAAAGTAAGTAATTATTTTTGTATTTTAATGTATAAAATTTGGTTTCTATTTTTCTAGCTTTTCATTTTCTAATAGTATTTGAAAATTAAAACTATTTAAGTATCGCCATTGTAAATATACTATAGTTTTTATCTATTGAAATTTTCTGAAAGCCACATATAATTTGATAACTTTGTGGCATAATTGTAATTTAAATAAAAACTATATGGATAATAATACAAACCCTAGCAAAACTTCTTATAATGTAAATGGTGAGGCCAAATGTCCATTTGCTGGCGGAGGAGGAACAATCGCAAAATTTGGAGCTGGTTCAGGACCAACAAACAGAGATTGGTGGCCAAATCAATTGAAATTAAACATTTTGCGTCAACACTCATCATTAACAAATCCCATGGGAGAAGCGTTTGACTATTCAGAAGCTTTTAAATCAATTGACTATGATGGCTTAAAAAAAGATATTTTAGAATTGATGCACACTTCTCAAGATTGGTGGCCAGCAGATTACGGAAGCTATGCGGGACTTTTTATTCGTTTAGCGTGGCACAGCGCAGGAACTTATAGAATTGCAGACGGTAGAGGAGGGGCTGGTTTTGGAACACACCGTTTTGCGCCATTAAACAGTTGGCCAGACAACGCAAATTTAGATAAAGCGCGGATGCTTTTGTGGCCTGTAAAGCAAAAATATGGCAAAAAAATTTCTTGGGCAGATTTAATGATTCTTGCTGGAAATGTAGCTTTAGAATCTGCAGATTTTAAGACTTTTGGTTTTGCTGCAGGACGTGCAGATGTTTGGGAGCCAAACGAAGATATCTATTGGGGATCAGAGAGAGAATGGCTTGGCGACAGTCGTTACACAGAAGATAGAGAATTAGAACAACCTTTGGCAGCAGTTCAAATGGGATTAATTTATGTAAACCCAGAAGGTCCAAACGGAAATCCTGATCCACTTTTAGCAGCCAAAGACATTAGAGAAACTTTTGCAAGAATGGCGATGAACGATGAAGAAACAGTAGCATTAATTGCGGGTGGACACACACTTGGAAAAACCCATGGCGCAGCTGATCCATCTAAATATGTTGATGTTGAACCTGCTGGTGCTGCGATTGAAGAGCAAGGTTTAGGTTGGAAAAACAGTTTTGGCACCGGAAATGCAGGCGATACAATAACCAGCGGATTGGAAGGTGCGTGGACTACAACCCCAACTAAATGGAGCAATAATTACTTTGAAAATTTATTTGGTTTCGAATGGGAATTGACAAAAAGTCCTGCAGGAGCTCACCAATGGAAACCTAAAAATGGTGAAGGTTTTGGAACAGTTCCAGATGCGCATGATGCTTCTAAAACACATCAGCCATTTATGTTAACAACTGATTTATCTTTGCGTTTTGACCCAATCTATGAGAAAATATCTAGGCGTTTTCTTGAAAATCCAGCTGAATTTGATGATGCATTTGCAAGAGCTTGGTTTAAATTAACACACCGTGATATGGGACCAAAAGCACGTTATTTAGGTCCAGAAGTTCCAGCAGAAGAATTAATTTGGCAAGATCCAGTTCCAGCAAGAAATTATGAACTTATAGATGAAAGTGACATTGCTGCTTTAAAATCTAAAATTATTGAAACGCAACTTTCAATATCCCAATTGGTTTCGACAGCGTGGGCTTCTGCATCAACTTTTAGGGGTTCAGATAAGCGCGGTGGAGCAAACGGTGGTAGAATAAGATTAGAGCCTCAAAGAAGTTGGAAAGTAAACAATCCAAGCCAATTGGAATCTGTTTTACAAAAATTAGAAAATATTCAAAAAGAATTCAATTCAAATCATTTGGGTGGAAAACAAGTTTCTATCGCNGATTTAATTGTATTGGCTGGAAATGTTGGCGTTGAATTGGCAGCTAAAAATGCTGGTCATATTGCAAAACTTACTTTCAAACCTGGAAGAACAGATGCTTCTCAAGAGGAAACGGATGTTGAATCTTTTTCAGTTTTAGAGCCGCAAGCAGATGGTTTTAGAAATTATGTTAAGAAAAAATACAATGTTTCGGCAGAAGAATTATTAATAGACAAAGCTCAATTGTTAACTTTAACTGCGCCAGAAATGACCGTTTTAGTTGGCGGAATGAGAATGTTGAATACCAATTTTGAAAATACGCAGAGCGGCGTTTTTACGAATCGTAAAGAAGCATTGACCAACGACTTTTTCATCAATCTCTTAGATTTAAGTACAACTTGGAAAGCAGTTTCCGAATCAGACGATGCTTTTGTTGGATCGGATAGAAAAACCGGAAACATTAAATGGATTGGTACTCGTGTGGATTTAATTTTCGGTTCAAATACCGAATTGAGAGCCATTGCAGAAGTTTATGGTTGTCAAGATTCAGAAGAGCAATTTGTTAAAGATTTTTTTGCTGCTTGGACTAAAGTGATGAACTTAGATCGTTTTGATTTAAATTAAACTTTTTTAAATTTTATAGGAAAGGTGGTTTAGCAATAAATCACCTTTTTTTTTATTTAAAATGGGTAGCCGATTGCCAAATTGAAGACCAGATTTTCTTTTCGCCAAGCTCCGTTTCCAAAATTGATTTATTGAAATTCCATCTGTCATCATCACATTATTAAATAAATTGGTAATTCAATAAAATTCTTGTTTAATTTCAAACAATGTTTTTTCAGAATATATCAATTCTAAAATGATTTTTTCTTTGATATTTTCGGTTTTAAAATAAGTTGTCCATTTGTCATTTTCTAATAATTTACGAATTTGACGAATCACCTTCGATGTTTCTGATGAAGTTCTCAAAGTAGGATTTTCATGCTGTTTCAAATTGTTTTTATGGTTAAAATAAACTTTATTTGCAATGAAGTCAATTTCTAAAAAATAGATTTTTTCTGTTAAACTATCTTTGTGAAAATCATTCCAAGAGGCAAAGCCTATTTTTGTTTTAGAGGTACTATTTTCTTTCGGAATTAATCTCCATTTGGACGTTGCTGCCTTTCCCCAATGATTAGAACTGCGAAAAACTCCCTTTTCAGTATAATAATATTCGCTTCCTGANTCACTTTTATAATCTATTTTTAAATCCTTAATATTTTCAAAATCCACTTCATTAAAAATACAAAATGTACTTTTTATTGTTTTTCTTGATNTAGTTTTATTGATTATCATGTTCAAATTTACATTTTTTGAATTAAATGCGGTTTATAAAAATGTATATTTGCAAAAAAAAAGATGGATTCAAAAATATTCGAAAAAGGTTTGTTCACTGGCATATTGGAAAAAGATGAAAAAGGAAATTTTTTCTGTGGAGAATTTTTATTGGATTTTAAAATGGCTACATCTGGTTTTANAGTTGGAGATTTAATTACAATAAAATCTGTAATTGTTAATCCTAGTGATTTGACTTATAATACATATCCAAAAAAATCAAAGAATTTTGCTAAAGCAAATTTAAAAGAATAGAAGCAATGGCATTTATTTCCTTAGATTTTAAGAAATTCTATTTTACATAATATAAATTATAGTGCAAAAGTATTCATTTGAAAATATATAACATGTCAGGTAAATAAACTAAATACTTAATCTACGAAACGAAGTCCAGTTCTAAGGTTTTATAACCAAATTTTCTTGAAATGAAATAAACTTAAATACTAAAAAAGAAAGTTTCTTTATTCAAACCAGATGTGTGGTATTGCCAATTCATATTGACTACATCTTTGATTACTTTTTTAAGTTTATTAAAATCGTTCGGTTTTTTGATATAAACATTTGCGCCTCCAATAAACGTGTCTTCGATGTCTTTTTCGGACGAAGATGTAGAATAAATTGCAATGGAAAGATCTTTAAACCTTGGATTTGCTCGAATTTCTTTCAAACAATCATGTCCTGTTTTGCATGGCATGTTTAAATCTAAAAATAAAATATGTGGAATAACCGAATCTGGATTGTTCATGTAATCCATTAATTCTTAACCATCTTTAAAAATGGTTAAGTTATTGTTCATTTTTAACTCTTTGATGGCATCATTAAAAAAAGATCTATCGTCTTCGTCATCATCCGCCAAAAGAATATTCATTGGTGTTTTATCTTTGTTCATTATTTCAGTGGATTATTTGATTAACTTAAAAAACTTCTGCGTTTTTCTACAATTCGCTTGAATGTAGAAGGTGTTAAACCTGTAACTTTTTTAAATTGTGCCGATAAATAGGCAACACTGCTATAATTAAGCTTATATGATATCTCTGTTAAAGTCAAACCATCCTCGACAATCAGTTTTTTTACCCTTTCAATTTTTTGAATAATAATAAAATTTTCAATTGATGTGTAAGTAAATTCTGAAAATATGTTTGCTAAATAACCGTAACTTAAATTAAGTTGATCCGCTAAATAGCTCGAAATTGTAGATAATGGTAATTTGTCTTTTTCATAAATCATTGCTACAATTGTATTTTTAATTTTTTGTACCAATTGGCTTTTTTGATTATTGATAATCTCGATTCCATAACGGCCCAATTCGGCGTGAATATTGTTTAGGATTGTTTCTTCAATTGGATTTTTTATTTTAATTTCCCCAAATTCCAATAGATTGTAATCAACTTCAAAATTATCTAATTGTTCTTGAACAATTACTTTGCAAGCTAAATTGATGTCATATTTTATGTATAATCTCATGCTCGAATTTCAAAGTTTATGTCTTATAAATATAAAAGTAAACAAATAGAAATGAAATAAACGATAAATGGTAAAATCTCTTTTGATAATAAAGGTAAAACACGTAAATATATCGGTTCAATAAGCTACTATATAATTCATTAAAAAAATGTTATATTTTATTTATAACATTTGAAATTATCCTAAAAATCTAAATTTTTTGCTTTTCTGGCCGAATTATCATTCTTAAAGATTGGTCTTTTGCAAAATAAGCAACTGTCCAATTATAAAAAGTTTGTAACCTGTTGCGATAAGTAATTAGCGATATTAAATGTATGAAAAGCCAAATTAACCAAGCAAAAAAACCGTTGAAGTGTAGTTTTGGATTCGGCAAATCTACTACGGCTTTGTTTCTACCAATTATCGCCATCGAGCCTTTGTCATTATATTCAAAAGCTTTCATTTTTTTGTTTTGTATCAAAAGTTTGAAGTTTTTAGCCAAATTAACACCTTGTTGAATAGCAACTTGAGCAACTTGCGGATGACCCTCTGAAAAATTAGGATCATTCAACTGAATGCAAGTGTCTCCTATCGCAAAAACATTTTGAGTTCCTTTAACCATATTGAATTCATTGGTCAAAAGGCGTTTACCACGTCCATAACTTTCTGAGGAAATCCCTTCAAAAATTTTAGCTGTTACTCCTGCCGCCCAAATTAAGTTTTTTGTGGCAATAGTTTCGCTATTTTCAAAAAATACGGTATTGTCTTTAAAATCTACCACTCTAGTATTTAATTTTACAACAACGCCAAGTGCCGTTAGTGCTTCGAGCGTATCTTTTTGTGAAGCTTTGCTCATTAGCGAAAGTAGTGCGTCTCCCCCATCGACCAAATAGATATTACTGGCTGTTGTATCAAGTTCTGGATATTCTTTCAACAAAATATTTTTCCGCATTTCAGCAAACATGCCAGAAACCTCTACTCCTGTGGGTCCTCCCCAGCAATAACGATAGTTAATAGTTTACGGCGTTCACGGATTTCTTTGGTTATTGCTGCTTTTTCTAAATTTTGTAGTACGGTATTCCGCATTTCAATTGCGTCGTTTAAAGTCTTCATTGGGATTGCATTTTTTCTGACGTTTTCCATTCCGAAATAGCTCGTCTCTGCACCTGTGGCAAAAACCAATTTGTCAAAATGTAACTCGCCACTACTCAAAATAATTGTATTTTCGGATTGGTTCACTTTTAACAATTCACCTAATCTAAACTTGAGGTTTTTTTTACCTGAGAAAAACTTTCTAAACGGATAACTGATGCTAGATGGCTCTAAAAAAGCAGTTGCAACTTGATAAATAAGCGGCGGAAAGAAATTATAATTATTTTTATCGACTAAAACAACTTCGACGCCTTTAAAATTGACCAATTCTTTGGCTAGATTAATGCCGGCAAACCCTCCTCCTATTATAACTATTTTCATTTCTTCGTTGATTTTATTGCCTTTTCAGATAGCAGACATCGAATATAAATTTACGGCATTTTGTTGAGTCAACATTATTGTTTTTCATCAAAAGGTTATGAGTTTTGAGTTGATTTTAGCTTTGAAAGATTCAGTAAATTGTAATTTACTATCATTTTATAATAATTGTCATCACCTTATTTATAAAATCCAGGCTATTAAAATATTTATATAAAAATCTATAAAAGGGTTACTATAACATCATTGTCTTTTGATAACTTTTTCTTATAATTTTAATACAGTTGAAAAAAAGTGTTTCGTTACATTTGTATAAATTAACATTAACTCTAAAAAAAATGAAAAAATTAATTTTATCAGCAACTTTCCTTTTTGCTATCGTGTTTGGAATGCAAGCACAAAACATTTCAAAAAATGCCTTAGGCCTTAGATTAGGAGACAACGACGGTTTTGGTGGTGAAATATCTTATCAAAGAAAATTAACCGGGAATAACCGACTTGAACTTGATTTAGGTTTTAGAAACACCGATTATTATGATGCTTTCAAACTTGCTGGTGTTTACCAATGGACTTGGAATATTGATAACGGATTTTATTGGTATGCGGGCGTTGGTGGAGGCTTAGGAAGTTGGAGTCAAAATTATAATAAAGGAGGAATTAAGTACGACGATAGCGGAGTAATTCTTTTTGTCGCAGGCGATTTAGGAATTGAATATAACTTTGATGTTCCAATTCAAATTGCTTTAGACATCCGACCTGAGTTGTATTTTAATTCTGATAAATACAGAAGTGATAATTTTGGACCCGATTTGGCATTAAGCATCAGGTATAAATTTAATTAAAGCTTTATTATTTTAGAAAATGCCATTCAATTTTAGATTGAATGGCATTTTTTTATTGAAAAATTATCTCTTTTTTTGAATTAATTTTAATCAAACAGAAAGGGTATTTGTATACATCGGGAATAATTACTAGATTTTCTGGAGTGATTTCTTTGAGGGTCAAAATAACGTTTTGGTTTGTCTCTTCTGCTTTTACAATTTTTAACGAATAACCAACACTGTTTTTTTCTCCTAAATTTAAAATCGCAAAATTAGAGGTTAAAATATCATCTGGTTTGATTTTCCCTTTTAAATCTGGGTCATTTTTAATCATTGAAAACTCTTTAGATTCAGAAATAATTTCGTAAAATTGAATTTTTGCGCCCCCATCCGATTTTTCAGCCATTACTTCAAACAATGGCTTTGTTTCCTCAAAAGTATTTTTTTTTGTTCCACATGAAAACAAAAAAAGCGAAATTATAAGAATTAAAATTTTTTTCATACTTCGATGTTTTTCAAAGCTCTTTCATACAATTCTTCATAAATTGGTAAAATGTTTTTTATGTCAAATTTTTTCGCTACTTCGAGCGCATTGGATTTAAATTTCTCCAAATTTTGATCATTTTCTAATATTTTAATTGCATTGGCAGCCATTTCGTCAATATCACCAACATTACTTAAATAGCCAGAAATTCCATCAAAATTAACCTCTGGCAAACCTCCAGAATTACTCGATATTACCGGAACACCTGACGCCATTGCTTCTAAAGCAGCTAAACCAAAACTTTCAGATTGTGAAGGAAGCAGAAACAAATCTGAATAACTTAAAATTTTATCTATTTCATTACTGTTACCAAAAAAGATAACTTTATTTACAATGCCTAATTCTTCGCACATTATTTCAGCTGTTTCTTTTTCTGGTCCGTCACCAACCATCATTAGTTTTGCTGGAATTTTTTCTTGAATTTTATAAAAAATCTTAATAATATCTGGAATTCTCTTTACTTTTCTGAAATTACTAATGTGCGTTACAATCCTTTCGTTTTCTTTCGCAATTACTGATCTATAGCACTTTATATTCTCTAAATTAGTTGTTTTGTTTAACTCAATAAAATTTGGAATTACTACAATATCATTCTTTATATTAAATAATTTATTGGTTTCATCTTTTAAACTTTGTGAAACCGAAGTCACAAAATCTGATTTATTTATACTAAAAGTAACAGCTGTTTTGTAAAACGGATGATTGCCCACCAAAGTAATATCTGTTCCATGAAGTGTCGTAACCATCGGCAAATCAATTCCTTCTTCCTTTAACATTTTTTTTGCCATATAACCCGCATATGCATGAGGAATTGCATAATGAACATGGAGCAATTCTATTTTATGAAGTTTTACCATGTCAACTAATTTGCTTGACAAAGCCAATTCGTAGGGTTGATAATGAAACAAAGGGTATTCTGGAACATTCACTTCATGGTAATGTACATTCGCATTCAAAAGTGCCAAACGAACAGGTTGTCTGTAAGTTATAAAATGTATTTCATGTCCTCGTCGCGACAATTCTAAGCCTAATTCTGTGGCAACGACTCCACTTCCACCAAATGTTGGGTAACAAACAATTGCTATTTTCATTATATTTTTTTGATAGAACGAAATTAACAAAAATTAGCTGGTTTTGGATTTAATTATCGTTAAATGTGCATCAATTATTTTTAATAATTTATTTGTTTGATTACTTATAAATATTAGCAACTTTTAAATTTAATAATTGATTTTAATTTAGTATTTTTATTCCTTGATTTTTTTTTATGAAAAATAGTATCGCTGAAAGCATAGCCAATTTTTTAAGTGCCTATCCGCCCTTTTCGCAAATGAGTTTTGATGAACTCCTTATCGTTGCATTGCAAATTCGAGTTTTGAACATAGAAAAAAACGTGACTTTATTTAAAATAAATGATGTGCTGCACGATTGTTTTTATGTAGTTGCGTCTGGGATGATCAATTTATCAGTAATCTCTGATGCAGAGGAAACTTTACTTAACAAATGTAGAGAAGGCGATGTTTTAGGATTGCGTCCTTTTTTTGCTAAGAACAACTACATGATGACAGCTAAAGCACGCGAAGAAAGCGTTGTTTATGCTATTCCAATTACTACTTTTAGACCATTTGTTGCCAATAATGCAGAAGTTTTAGATTTCTTACTTCAAAGTTTTGCATCAACAGCGCAGGGCACGGGAGACAAATACAAAAAAGGTAATCTCATAAATGACACTGTACAATACGCTGAAAATAAATCTGAAATTCAATTTTTTCAAACTTTAGATTACAATAAAAAACCACTTTTAACTACGGCAATTTCAATAGTTCAAAATGTGGCGCAACAAATGACAGACAATATGACCGGATGCGTCATTGTTCATGAAAATAATTTACCTGTTGGGATTTTGACCGATAGCGATCTGAGAATTAAAATTGCTACGGGTAGATTTTACATCACAACTTTGGTAAGCAATGTAATGAGTTCACCAGTGATTACAGTAGCGGAGAATTTATCATTGGCAGAAGCACAGTTGTTTATGTTGCGTTATAATGTGACCCATTTGTGCGTAACCGTTGATGGTTCAGACAAAACAGAAATTAAAGGCGTAATTAGCCAACAAGATATTATTGCAGCACAAGCCAATAATCCAGGTGTTTTGATTAAAGAATCTAAACAAGCATCTAACGGCGAAGAATTGAAAAATTTGCGAGAAAAACTAGAGCAATTTATTGGCACTTCGATTGACAAAAAAATCCCGCTTTCGCATATATATACCATTGCAGGAGAAGTAAATACAGCCATTACAAAACGCGCAATTGATATAGCTATTCTAGAAATTGGCTCCCCTCCTTGCCGATTCGTTTGGCTAAATATAGGAAGTCAAGGGCGAAAAGAACAACTTTTAACAACCGATCAAGATAATATTTTAGTTTTTGAGGACGTCGCTACCGATAAATATAGAGATGTGAAAGATTATTTTCTTAAAATGACCAATAAAGTAGTTGCTATCCTTGAAACTGTCGGATATAAATCATGTCCCTACAGACACGTTGCTAACAATCCTTTGTGGTGTGCGTCTTTGTCAGATTGGAATAAAAATTATAACAATTGGATCAATACGCCAGGAGAAAAAACTGATGCTATTTGTGGAATTTTCTTTGATTATGAATTTGTTTATGGTGAAATTCAATTAGAGGAACTATTGACTAAAAATATCTTTGAAAATATTAAAAACAAAAAGAAATTCTTTGCTTATTTAGGCACAGAGTCTGTAAAAAAACCACCGGCAATAAGTTTTTTCAAACAATTTAATGTTGAGGAAGAAGGTAAATTTAAAAATTTATTTGATATCAAAAACCGAGGATTAATACCTTATACAGATGCAGCAAGATTGTTGGTTTTGAGTAATAACATCAAAGGAATTAATAATACTTTTTTACGATTCAAGCAGTTAGCAATTGCAGAAAGCAAATATTCAGAAGTGTATAACAATGCTGCGGAAGCATTTCTTTTATTATCAAAATTCAGAACTTTAGAGGGTTTGAAAAATGGTAGCGAAGGTCAATACATCAACCTTGAAGAAATTTCAAAATCCGACAAAGAAAAGTTGAAAAATGCCTTTTTGCCTTTAAAAGATTTAGAAGACATCATAAAAAACAAATTTTCGCTAACCTATTTTTCTTAAGATGATTGATTGGATAAAAAATATAGGAAAAGAATATCCAGATTTTTGGAAAGATTACCTCAAAAAATTTGATGAGAAGTCAAATAAGTACGTGGTTATGACAACCGAAACGACTGGGCTCAACCCATCGAAAGATGTAATTTTATCCATAGGTTGCGTAACGGTTCAAGACAATTTGATTTTAATTGGTGAAAGTTTTGAAATCGTGCTTTTGCAATATGTTTTTAACCACGACAACCAAATATCGAATAAGTTTATAATCGAAAGTAAACAAGAAAAACTGATAGAAGCTCAGGGAATTAAAAAATTCATTGAATTTTTACAAAATGCTGTCATCGTCGGTCATTGCATAGATTTTGATATTGAAATTATCAACGAGGCTTTAAAAAAGATGAATTGCGGCTCGATAAAAAATGAAGCATTAGACATTGAAATAATGTACCGAAAATGGACCGAAGATATTGATAATAAACCATGTTCAATTGAGGAAATGTGTCAACATTTTAAAATTGAAAAGACATTTAGAAATTCGACAGCCGAAGATGCTTATTTAATTGCTTTATTATTTTTAAAACTAAAATCGAGGTTAAAATTTAAATAGTTTGTATTTAATTTTTTTGATTTTCTTTTTCTTTTATTTCTAGCTCATAAGTTGATATCAGTTTCACCAATGATTCATAATAATCATTTAAAACCTTTGTGTTAATTTCAGGATCGTTCTCTATCGGAATAGTTACAGGTAATTCGTTCAAATACTTAGACAATTCAGGATATTTACCTTGAATTTTCATTGTAATTGCCAATATTTTCTCGTTGATTTGTTTTTCTGATGTCATTTTTTATATAATGTGAAGATGGAAGTTAGAATTTGGAAGTTATAACTAAATTAAAATTATTAATGTTAGTTTTTCTATTACGGTAGAATCTTATAAACTACTCTTCTTAGTCGGAATGACTAGTAGAGGAATTTCTGTTTGTTCCAAAACACTTGCTGCAACACTACCAACCAAAACTTTTTCGAGCCACTTTTTACTATGGGTCCCCATCACAATTAAATCGGATTGAGTAGATATTGACGTTGCAAGAATTTCATCCGAAGCATCACCAATCTTCACTAATAATTGAATAGAATCATCATTGAGAAATTTTTTAATATGTTCCAAATATTGATTACCCGCAATTGTATAGCTTTCAGCATCTACAACTTCTGCAAAAACATTGTAATCGTATGCACCCATCCCCATCATTGGATCAAATTGCGTTGAAGAAAAATTGGTTTGGTCAAATAAAACATGAAGTAAAATCGTTTGTGCACCCATTTTTTGCGCTAATTGATAACCTATTTTGGCAATTTCGTTTGAATTTGAATCGTAATCTAATGCAATCAATACTTTTTTNATAATGTTTGTTTTATAATTATCAAAGCTAGNGTTTGGATTTTTATTTTTTGTTATCAATTTTCGGATAAAAGTTATGTTTTTCAAGGTTAAATTTATTTCTTTTTCCAAAGAGTGTAAGTAATAATTCCTCTTTCCGTATTAAAAAAAATAGTATTTTTGAAAGAAATGTATTTTAAATAAATTGACTATGAAAAATCTAAATAGAATTATTTTACTTTTTACCTTAACATTATTGATATCGTGTAAAGAAGAGCGCAAAGTAGCAACTGATCAATCTTATTTTAAAAGCAATGAGACCGGATTAAAAACCGGTGGAATTAAAATTATTCCTATTGAAACTCCAAAAGGAAAGTTTAATATTTGGACAAAAACCATTGGAAACAATCCAAAAATAAAGGTATTGTTGCTGAATGGAGGGCCTGGCGGTACACATGAATGTTTTGAATCTTTTGAGAGTTTTTTTCCAGCAGAAGGAATCGAATTTATTTATTACGATCAATTGGGTTGCGGCAATTCCGATAATCCAAAAGATGAAACAATGTGGGATTTAGCTCGATTTGTAGAAGAAGTAGAACAAGTACGAATAGCATTGCACCTCGATAAAGATAACTTTTATTTGCTTGGCCATTCGTGGGGAGGAATTTTAGCAATGCAGTATGCCCTTAAATACCAACAAAATTTGAAAGGTCTTGTTATTTCTAATATGATGTCCAGCTGTCCTGATTATGGGAAATATGCCGACAATGTTTTGGCTAAACAAATGTCACCCGCTGTTTTAGCGGAAGTACGATCAATAGAAGCTAAAAAAGATTTTGGAAATCCACGTTACATGGAACTTTTGATTCCAAATTTTTATGAAAAACACATTTTAAGAGCACCTTATGCTGCTTGGCCAGATCCAATTTTAAGAATGTT
>JGI25917J50250_1000107_pt1 | contig 20108 bp, 18 predicted proteins | sample LauGreSBDMM110SN_4_FD_50250 | JGI IMG/M metagenome (IMG submission 50250) | reverse complement strand
GAGATTGCTGTTGAGTGGAGAATTTACATAAAAGACTCNAAACTTCTTGCAAGAGACCTGGTTGTTGAAGGATTAAGTTTAGCAAGAACACAAAAGGAAGANTTTTCTTCAATAATAGCAAGCAAAGGTTTTGTTGGCNTAATTACCNCCCTAGAAAATTTTAATAAATCGAATTAAATTAAANTAAATTGGTGGGCCCGCAGGGATTTGAACCCCGGACAACCCCGTTATGAGCGGGGGGCTCTAACCAGCTGAGCTACAGGCCCGTTTGGAACGGATATAACATTAAAAATATAGTTTATTAACTAAATTCTAACTATCAAAGAAGCTTTTTAATTGTCTAGATCTGCTAGGATGTTTTAATTTTCTTAAAGCTTTAGCTTCAATTTGTCTTATCCTTTCACGTGTAACTGAGAACTGCTGACCAACTTCTTCTAAAGTGTGATCTGTATTCATTCCAATTCCAAAACGCATTCTCAAAACTCTTTCTTCTCTTGGAGTTAATGTGGCCAAAATTTTTGTAGTTGTATTTCTAAGTCCACTTTGAATTGCCGCATCAACAGGTATTAACGCATTCTTATCTTCTATAAAATCTCCGAGACTACTATCCTCTTCATCTCCAACTGGCGTTTCAAGAGATACTGGCTCTTTAGCAATTTTTAATACTTTTCTAACTTTATCTAAAGGCATAGCTAATTTTTTAGCTAACTCTTCTGGTGTAGGCTCTCTTCCAAATTCACTAAGCATTTGTCTTGATGTTCTAACAATCTTATTAATTGTTTCGATCATGTGCACTGGTATTCTAATAGTTCTCGCCTGATCAGCTATTGATCTTGTGATTGCTTGTCTAATCCACCATGTTGCGTAAGTTGAAAATTTGTAACCTCTTCTATATTCAAATTTATCAACGGCCTTCATAAGACCAATGTTACCTTCTTGAATTAAATCTAAGAACTGCAATCCTCTATTTGTATATTTTTTAGCAATCGAAATAACTAATCTTAAATTAGCTTCAATCATTTCTTTCTTAGCAATTCTAGATTCTCTTTCCCCTTTTTTTATTTTGTTAACTAAGATTTTAAAATCTGAAACTGGTAAACCTACATCTTTACTAATCTGAATTAGTTTACTTTTAATATTTTCATATTCTTTTTTTTCTTTAGTAAAAAATTATGCCATTTTTTATTCTCTCCTAAAAAACTTTCAAAATTTGGATTAATTTCATTACCTACATAAAATTTTATAAATTCCTCTCTAGGAATTCCATGTTTAGAAGAAAGTCTTAAAAGTTCTCCATCAAAATTGATTAATTTTTTATTCTCAACGTAATTTAGTTGAACTAACTCTTCTTGCGTCGCTGGGTTCAGTTGCAATTGCAAAATATCTTGGCTAATTTCTTCTTTAATTAACTGATAATTCTTTTCTTTGCTTGGACTGAACTTAGATCTAGCAAGTACAGTTTCTAATTTTTCTTTCTGATAAGAAATAAGTTTTTTATAATTTTTTGATAGTTTTTCAAAAGTTTTTAATATTTTTGGCTTAAGCTCAATTTCAAGAGCCGCTAAAGAAATATTGTACTCATCATTTTCTTCTTCAATAGCTTCAACACTCTTATTATCTGGATCTTCCTCTTTGTCTTTCTTTGATTTAGGTTCTTTAACTCCTTTTTCAACACTTTTTGCAGCTAGCTTTTGTAAAATTCCCATCTTCTAAATAATTACTATCAAGATCAATAATATCTCTTACCANCATCTCGCTGGCATTTAATTTATCTTTCCATTCAAATATTTTTTTTGCCATCAATGGACTCTCTGCCAACGCAGAAACCATTACATATTTTCCAGATTCTATTCTCTTTGCGATTGCGATTTCACCTTCTCTNGATAGAAGCTCAACGCCGCCCATCTCTCTAAGATACATTCTAATTGGATCATCGCTTCTATCAGAAGTTTTTTCAGCTTTTGGTGCCTCTTCTTTTGTCTTAACTTTAAAATCAGACTTTTGTTTTACTAAGGTAATAAGATTGTCAAAAATATTTAAGACAGCTTTTTCTAAACTTTCTGGAGTGCTGTTTCTTTTTCCTAAAGATTTTTTTAATTCTTCATGAGTAATAAATCCTCGAGCCTTTCCACGCTCAAGCAATTTCTCAAATGATTTTGAAATAAGCTTATCTGCTTTCACTTTAATATCTGTTTATTGGAGCAGTATATATATTTACTAGGACAGAAAATTACTAGACTTTTTTTGATGCTACAATCTGATCTTTTAAGGATAAAAGTTCATTATACTGAGCCTCGTTCATATTTTTTGATAATGATTCTTCAGCATCTTTTAATCTGCTCTCAAGTTTCAAATTATCGACTTGTTCAATCAGATCTTTTAAAAAATTATCAAATTTTTCTTCATTTAAATTTTCTGAAATTCCTTTTATAGATGAAAATTCGTTTATATCTTTAATAATTTGACCGAAATTATTTTCTTCTAAATGCTTTAATAAATTAAATTCTTTGAAAGTCTCAATCTTTTCTAAAATATTTATCAAAACTTTCTTTAATGCTTCTAAATCTTTATTATGAAAATTAATTAACGAAAATTTTTCAGATTGATCTTTTATAATCTGAATATTATTCAAAAAAAGATACATCAAAGAAAATTCTTTAAGTTCAAAAGATGAATACCTTGTAATTTTTCTTGTAAGTTCTTTAGTTTTATTAAGTGGCTTAAGACTTTTAGCTTTTCTATTTGAGAATTGTTCAAAAATTTTATTTTTAAAAAAACTTATATAATGTTTTTTTACGGTTGAATCTTGAATTAGTTGACATAAATCCATTATTTTTTTTTCAAATCCAGCTCTTTCTTCTGGTTGCTCTGATTGTAATTCTTGTAAATTATTTTCAAAAACAAAATTNCCAATATCAATTTTTTGATCTANCAAACTCTCAAAATTATTTCTTCCNTTCTTTCTTACAAAAGAATCTGGATCAAAACCATTCGGCAAAATCAAAAAAGATAATGAATAATTTGGCTTCATATAAGCAATTAACTTTTCGGAAATTTTGTGAGCAGCGTTTTGACCACTTCTATCACCATCAAAACAAACTACCGGATCATTAAAGTAGCGCCATATTAAATTTAAATGAGATTCGGTCATTGCCGTCCCTAGTGTTGCAACTACATTTTTAAAACCTGCCTGATAAAGACTAATCGCATCCATATAGCCCTCAACAACAAAAACAATTCCACTTTGTTTATTTTCACTTTTTGCATTATTTAAATTATATAAATTAAAACCTTTTTTAAAAAATTCAGTTTCTGGCGAGTTAATATATTTTGCTAAATAATTTTGACTTAATGCTCTTCCGCCGAATCCAATAACATTATTATTGTAATCAAAGATTGGAAAAATTAATCTATTTTTAAACCGATCAATAAGTTTATTGTTCTTTTCATCATGAAAAAATACTCCACTCTCAATAAGTTCTTTTTGGTTAAAATTACTAAACAAAGAAACATTTAAACCATATTCTCCGGAATATCCTATTTTGAATGTAGATAATATTTCTTGAGTCAAGCCCCTGCCAAGAGCATATTTTTTTACGCTTTCATTTTCAGAAAAGTTTTTTTGATAATGCTTCAAAGCAATTGTTAATATTTCATCATATTTTTTTCTTTTATTTTCTACTTCAATATTTTCTTTAGTAAATTTAAATGCAGGCATCCCGGCCTTTGCTGCTAATTTTCTAACAGCATCACCAAAATTTAATTTTTCAACCTTAACTAAAAAATCAAAAATATTTCCATGCTCACCTGAACTAAAGCAATGATAAAACCCTTTTTCATCATTGATAGTAAATGATGGTGATTTTTCTTTAGAAAATGGAGACAGGCCAATAAATTCTCTGCCTCTTCTTTTTAATTGAACTGAAGCTCCTACTATGTCGGAAACTTTGATTCTTTGTTTAATCTCTTCTAAATATTCTTTTGGAAATTTCATTTACTTAGTAGTTCTTTTAATAACGCTCCTGCTTTAGAAAAATCTATGCTCCCAGAATATTTAGACTTTAAAATTCCCATTGCTTTACCCATATCCTTAATTGAGGCCGCTCCCGAATCTTTGATTGCACTTTCGCAAGCTTTTTTAGTTTCGCTATCATCTAGTTGCTTTGGAAGAAATTCTTGAATAATATTTATTTCTTTATCTTCTTTTTCTGCCAAATCATTTCTTGAAGCCTTTTTATAAATTTCTAATGATTCTCTTCTTTGTTTTAACATCTTATTAAGAACTGTAATTACATCTTCATCTTTAATTGAAGTATCTTTTACTCCGGCTCCTCTCTTTTCAATTTCTTTATCTTTCACTGCAGAAACTATGAGTCTTAAAGTAAGAACCTTATCTTTATCTTGTTTAAGTGCTGATTCTTTTAATTGAGCGTTTACCTTATCTAATAAATTCATAAGTTTTAAATTACTCTAAATAATCCAATTGCTCAAAAGAAAATATTACCAACTTGACTGGCGATTAACTTTTTCATAATGTTCGCCAACTTTTAAATAACTTAAAAGCTCTTAACTCATGGGTTGTATTTGTCTAAAGAAACTAATTTAGAAAATAAATACAAAATAAAAAATTCTATTAATCCTAATGCTATTTTAATTCTCGAAGATGGAGAAGAGTTCCATGGATTTGGAATTGGTGCTTATGGAATTTCTTCTGGTGAAATATGTTTTAATACTTCAATTACTGGTTACCAAGAAATATTAACTGATCCTTCTTACTCTGGGCAAATTATAAATTTTACTTTCCCACATATTGGAAATGTCGGCGCTAATAATGAAGATTTAGAGGGTGATAAGACTTGGGTTAAAGGTGCAATATTCAGCGCCGAAGTATCTCATTCATCTAATTACAGAGCTTTAGAAAATTTAGATCAATGGTTAAAAAAAAATAACATTACTGCAATTTATGGAATTGATACTAGAAAACTTACTTTAAAAATAAGAAAACTTGGACCAAAAAAAGCAACGATAGCTTTCAAAGAAGAGTACAAGCATAATGTCAAAGAACTTTTAGAGATTACCAAAAAATTACCTAGCTTAGAAAATTTAGATCTTACTAGAGAAGTTACTTGCAAAAAATCTTATCAATGGATTGGNAATAAATTATGGAATGCGAAAGGATATGAAGTTCAAAAGAATAATAAATACAATATTGTTGCAATTGATTACGGTATCAANACTAATATTTTAAGAAATTTCTCTGAACTGGGGTGCAAAGTAACTGTTGTCCCCTCAATAACTACCGCCAAGAATATACTTGATTTAAAACCAGATGGTGTTTTTTTATCTAATGGACCTGGAGATCCGGATCTTACAGGAAAATATGCAATTAAAATAATTCAAGAGATAATATCCTCAAATACCCCTGTATTTGGAATATGTTTGGGACATCAATTGCTAGCTTTAAGTCTTGGTGCAAAAACAAAAAGAATGCATCAGGGGCACAGAGGCGCGAACCATCCCGTTAAAAATTTAACTAATAATAAAGTAGAAATCACAAGTCAAAATCATGGATTTGAAGTTATAAAAGATAGCTTACCTAAAGANGTTGAAGTTACACATGTNTCCCTTTTTGANGCTTCTATTGAAGGTATAAANTCAAAAATTAAACCGGTATTTTCNGTGCAATATCATCCAGAAGCATCTCCGGGTCCACATGATAGCAATTATCTTTTTAAAGATTTTATAAATTTAATAGAAAAAAATAAAATTAATGCCTAAAAGAAAAGATATAAAATCAATTTTAGTTATTGGAGCCGGACCTATAATTATTGGTCAAGCATGTGAATTTGATTATTCAGGAACTCAAGCATGCAAAGCACTAAGATCTGATGGTTATAGAATTATTCTAATCAACTCAAATCCAGCAACTATTATGACTGACCCTGATGTTGCTGACAAAACTTATATTGAACCTATTACCACTGAAATTATAGAAGAGATTATTAAAAAAGAAAAACCTGATGCGATATTGCCAACTATGGGAGGTCAAACCGCACTTAATGCTGCTATGGCACTTAAGAAGGAAGGAATTTTAAAAAAATATAATATTGAATTAATAGGTGCTAATTCTGAAGCTATAGAAAACGCTGAAGACAGGGAAAAATTTAAAAAAAATATGACCGACATTGGTCTTGAGTGTGCAAAATCTATAATTTGTAGATCAATTGAAGATGCAAAGAAAAGTTTAAAATCAATTGGCCTGCCAGCAATTATCAGGCCTTCTTTTACTCTTGGCGGGTCTGGAGGTGGTATTGCTTATACTGAAGAAGAGTATTTAAAAATTATAGCAAATGGTCTTGATCTTTCTCCAACAAAAGAAGTTTTAATAGAAGAATCTCTGTTGGGATGGAAAGAATTTGAAATGGAAGTAGTTAGAGACAAAAACGATAATTGTATAATTATTTGCTCCATTGAAAATGTTGACCCAATGGGAATTCATACCGGCGACTCTATTACTGTAGCTCCTGCATTAACTTTGACTGATAAAGAATATCANATCATGAGAGATGCTTCATTTAAATGTATTAGAAAAATTGGAGTTGAAACAGGNGGTTCTAATGTTCAATTCGCAATNAATCCAAAAAATGGAAGAATGATTATTATTGAAATGAATCCAAGGGTTTCTAGATCNTCTGCATTAGCTTCAAAAGCAACTGGGTTTCCAATAGCAAAAGTGGCTGCAAAACTTGCTGTTGGTTACACTTTGGATGAATTAAAGAATGAAATCACAGGAACAACCCCTGCCTCGTTCGAGCCAACTATTGATTATGTGGTTACTAAAATTCCACGATTTGCATTTGAAAAATTCAAAAATACTGAGGCAATACTAGGAACAGCAATGAAGTCTGTTGGTGAGGTGATGTCTATCGGAGGAAACTTTAAAGAGTCCGTTCAGAAAGCATTGGGTTCCTTGGAAATTGGACTTGATGGATTTGATCAGAACGAAGAAATAGATATGCAAGATTTAAAGAAGAAACTTATAGAGAGAACCCCTCAAAAAATACTTTATGTAGCAGAGGCTTTTAGAAGAGATCTAAAACTAGACGAAATCTATGATATGACAAAAATAGATAAATGGTTTTTAGAACAAATACAGGAACTGGTTATTGTAGAAAATCAAATTAAAGATGAGGATGTTTTAAATAATAAAGAAAAACTCCAATATATTAAATCAATCGGTTTTTCAGATAAAAAAATTGCAAAAATTTTAAAAATAAAAAGTAATGAAGTCAGATCCGCTAGGAATAAATTTAAAATTCATCCTATATATAAAAAAATTGATACATGCGCTGGAGAGTTTGAATCTAAAACTCCTTATATGTACTCTACTTATGGAAGTAGCGATCTAAGTACTTGCGAATCTGAGCCAACAAACAAAAAAAAGGTTATTATTTTAGGTAGCGGACCAAATAGAATAGGACAAGGAGTAGAATTTGATTACTGCTGTTGTCAGGCAAGTTATGCATTAAAAGAAGTTAATTATGAGACCATTATGATTAACTGTAATCCTGAAACAGTCTCAACCGATTATGATACGAGTGATAGATTATATTTTGAGCCTTTGACTGAGGAGCATGTAATTGAAATTATTAATAAAGAAAAAAGCAACGGTTCTCTTTTTGGCGTTATAGTTCAGTTTGGTGGTCAAACTCCATTAAAACTTGCAAAATTTATTCATGAAAATAATATTCCAATCTTAGGTACTCAACTTGAATCTATTGATCTTGCTGAGGATAGAGAAAAATTTAAAAATTTTGTAATCAAAGAAGAATTGCTTCAGGCAGAAAGTGGACTTGCAAGAACTGAGGCTGAAGCGCTTGAAATCGCGAAAAAAATAAATTTCCCGATAGTAATTAGACCTTCATATGTTTTGGGCGGTAGAGCTATGGAAATTGTATACGATGAAGATCATCTTAAAAAATATATAAAAGAAGCAGTTAAAGTTTCAGGAAAAGATCCTGTTCTAATAGATAAATTTATTAACGATGCAATTGAAGTTGATGTTGATGCTATTTGCGATGGCAAAGATGTTTTTATTGCAGGTATAATGGAACATATTGAAGAGGCAGGAATTCACTCTGGAGATTCTGCATGTTGTATTCCTCCGTATTCATTAAAACAAAATATTATCGATGAAATATCAAAACAAACAAAGAAGATTGCCTTTGGTTTAAAAGTATTGGGACTTTTAAATATTCAATTTGCTGTAAAAGATGATCGAGTTTATGTCTTAGAAGTGAATCCAAGGGCCAGCAGAACCGTTCCTTTTGTAGCGAAATCTATTGGAGTTCCTGTTGCAAAAATTGCAACAAAAGTAATGACGGGTTTAAAACTAAAAGATCTAAATTTAAATAAAAAAAATCATAAATTATATTCTGTCAAAGAAGCTGTATTTCCTTTTAATAAATTTCCAAATGTAGATACCTTGTTAGGACCTGAGATGAAATCAACAGGAGAAGTTATGGGTATTGATAAAACATTTGGTCTTGCTTTTGCAAAAAGTCAATTTGCAACCGGTAATAAAATTCCAAAATCTGGCGTTGCTTTCTTGTCTGTTAAAAAAGATGACAGAAAACATATTCTTAAAATTGCACAAGAACTAAAAAAATCAGGATTTGATATTATTGGAACTTCTGGAACTTCTGATTTTTTAAATTCATCAGGAGTTGAATGTAAAAAAATTAATAAAGTTATAGAGGGAAAACCTCATATTGAAGATTCTCTTAACGCTAAAAAAATTGCTTTAGTTATAAATACATCTCAAGGTAAGCAATCTATAAAAGACTCTTTCTCTCTTAGAAGAGCGGCTCTTACAAGTGGTACTCCTTACTACACAACTATTGCTGGAGCCAATGCAATTACTGAAGCTATTAAATCTTTAAAGAATTATAAATTTGAAGTTCTTGCTTTGCAGGATATAAATTAATTAACTTTCCAATCAGTTTCAAAAGTTACATAATTTACTTGAAGACATCTTCTGTCTCTTTTAATTTCTTTTTTTTCCAATCCATGCCAAGTGTCAGGACCACTTGTAAAAGCATATCCATAATTATTCCTATAAGGCACAGTTTTTACTAACTTTAAATTCTTATCATAAAAATCTGTACCTAATTCTTCAGATTCATAATTATCTGGATTTGCAAATAACAGACATGACATTAATTTTTCTTTAATATCGCAATGAGGCTTAAGCCAAAAACCAACTCTATCAGCAATGATTTCAACTCGTACATAAGCTTTGCTTAAATCTTTTTTAATTTTTGAGCCAATATATTTAGCTGTTTCCATTCTGCATAATTCATCAATAAATTTTTTTAAATGTGGATAGTCTTTATAATTATCTTTTGTGACAAACTCTCTTATCTTTCCTGCTTTGCCTCCCGTAGGATCTCCAGATCTATATGACCCTGCACCACCATCTACCGCTCTAGTGCCATCAAAGTCGATTTTAATTTCCGGAACCTTCGCTTCGCAGATTTCTTTTATTTGTTCTTCAGTTAAGGGCTCTGTTAACTCCCAGTGATCAAATGGATAGTTCGAATGAGCTGACTTATTTTGAAACGATTTTAAAAAACTCATTAATATTAATTTAACCTTTCTTTTATTATTCTCGCAATACGTTTTGTCTCATCTAATTCCGGATAACTCCAATTATCAATATTTTCTCCTAAAAATTTGATAATCCCCTTTTCTCTAAAACTATTAAGAAAATACTCAAATCTGTTATTTCTTCTCTTGGCCTTCATTTTAGCCACAAATATTGGCTTTTGTGTGATCGCACACTCAGAAATCATTGAAGTAGAATCGCAAGTTACAATAATTGTTTTCGATAATTTAAGAGCTGATAAATAAAATTCTTTACTAACAAAATCAATAATAACTGCTGAATCTAAAAAAAACTTTTTAGCGAAATCAATAATGTTGTCTGGTGTTCTTCTTGATCTAACAAGAATTAATTTAAAATTCTTATCTAAAAAATTATCTTTTATTAATAAAAAAATATTTCCAAGATCAATCTCGTTAAAATCATAATACCTATTAGGACCTCCCAAGATTAAAGAAACAATCTTATCATTTTCAGACAGATTATATTTTGAGAAAACATTACTACTATTATCGATCTCTTGTTTAGTAATATAATGAAGAGCTCCAAATGTATTTAATACATTGCCCCCTTTTATTTGATCGTGCTCTGGAGCAACAATTAAATCAAAATTTGAAAAGTTTATCTTGGGGTTCTGAATATGAATATTGAATAAATTTTTATTATTTCTTTTTAAAAACAAAGAAGAAATGATGCTATTTTTTCCACATGAAATAAGGACTTGATTCTCTATTTGATCTGGAATTTTTCCATCAATAACAGATTTGCTAACGGGAACTAAGTTTATGGGAAAGTATTTCCAAGGTTTTTTCAAATTTACGAAACAATGATTAAAATCTAATTTTAAAGCTTTTGCTAAGCCTTCTGCTTGACTCACCATACCATGAGCGCCTTCGGTTAATAATAATGCTCTAAAATATCGCATTGTTTAAAATGATAATTAATTATAAATACTATTAATTAAAATCTACAATGAATATCAATAAAATAAATAANGTAATTATTATTGGNTCCGGTCCTGCGGGATATACAGCNGCAATTTATGCTGCGAGAGCAATGCTTGAGCCAGTTTTAATTGCAGGTTCACAACCAGGTGGTCAATTAACGATCACTAATGATGTTGAAAATTTTCCTGGATTTGCAGATGTAATACAAGGTCCTTGGTTAATGGAACAAATGAAAGAGCAGGCATTAAAGGTTGGGACAAAATTTATTGAAGATCATATTTCTTCAGTTAATTTTAATAAAAAACCTTTTGAAATAATCGGAGACTCTGGGACCCATTACTTTGCTGAAAGCGTTATTATTTCAACTGGCGCACAGGCAAGATGGTTAAATTTAGAATCTGAGGAAAAATATAAAGGATTTGGTGTTTCTGCTTGCGCAACTTGTGACGGTTTCTTTTTTAAAAATAAAGATGTTGTTGTTGTAGGTGGTGGAAATTCTGCAGTTGAAGAGTCTTTATTTCTTACAAATTTTGCAAAAAAAGTAACACTTATTCATAGAAAAGGCGAATTAAGAGCAGAAAAATTATTACAAAAGAAATTATTTTCTCATCCTAAAATTAATGTAATTTGGGATAGTGTTGTTTCAGAAATTATTGGAACAGAAAACCCTAAAGGGGTAACTGCTGTTAAATTAAAAAATATCAAAACAAATGCGGTCACAGAGCTGCAAACTCACGGTCTTTTTGTTGCAATCGGACATGATCCAGCGACAGCTATGTTTAAAGAACAAATTAATATGGATAGTAGCGGCTACATCATAACTCAACCTGACTCTACAAAGACTAATATACCTGGAGTATTTGCTGCAGGAGATGTGAAAGATAAACTGTACCGACAAGCTGTTACGGCTGCTGGAATGGGATGTATGGCTGCTCTTGAATCTGAAAAATATCTATCTAATCACTAAGACTACTTTAAACTTTCACAAAAAGTTTTAATCTTTATTACGGCTTTTTCTANAATCTGCATAGAAGTTGCATAAGAAATTCTAAAATAACCTTCNANTCCAAATGCTGAACCNTGAACAATTGCAACACCCGTTTCTTCTAATAAGTAAGTTGCAAAATCTGTATCATTTTTAATAATTTTTCCACTAGATGTTTTTTTATTCATTGTTTTTTTACAATTAGGAAAAACATAAAATGCACCTTGAGGATTAACACAGGTTAATCCATTAATATTATTTAAAGCATGAACAATAAAGTCTCTTCTTTTTTTAAACTCCAAAGCTCTAGTGTTAATAAAACTTTGATCTCCATTAAGAGCCTCCACTGCAGCAGCTTGACTAATAGAAGATGGATTAGTCGTTGATTGAGATTGGATTTTCTGCATTGCTTTTATTAATTCTTTCGAACCAGCGGCATATCCAATTCTCCAGCCTGTCATTGCATAGGCTTTGCTTACTCCATTTATGACTATAGTTCTGTCTTTTAGAGAGTTGTCTATTTCTAAAATATTTACAAATTTTGGATCATTGGCACTTTTGACATCGTGATAGATAATATGTTCATAAATATCATCTGTTAGAATGTTAACATGTTTATGTTTTTTTAAAACTTTTACTAACTCAGTTAATTCTGACCTTGAGTAACACATTCCGGTAGGATTACCTGGAGAATTTAAAATAAACCACTTTGTCTTGTTTGTTATTAATTTTTCAAGTTGTTCAGCAGAAATTTTAAAATCACTTTGTTCATCACACTCTACAAATTTTGGAGTTCCGCCAGCTAATAAAACAATGTCAGGATATGAAACCCAATATGGCGCTGGAATAATAACTTCATCTCCTGGATTAATAGTTGCAAGAATGCAGTTATAAATTACCTGCTTACCTCCTGTGCCAACTGTAATATTGTCTACATCAAAAATTAAATTATTTTCTCTTTTAAATTTGCTAACAATTGCTTTTTTTAACTCTGGTGTTCCATCAACGGCTGTATATTTTGTTTGTCCTTCTTTAATAGCCTTAATTGCCGCAGCTTTTATATTATCGGAGTATCAAAATCTGGCTCTCCTGAAGCTAGCGCTATTACTTCTTTTCCGCTTTCTTTTAATAATCTGGCTTTCTGAGTAATTGCAATTGTAGGAGATTCTTTTATTCTCGATAAAGAAGTTGATAGTATAGACATCTAAATTAATTATATTTTGGAATATGCAAAATCTTTTAGAAACTAATATATTAGAAAAATCAAATACAAAAGAACTTTCTTCAAAAAAATTAGAGGGTGGAAAAAAATTTCAACTAATAACTGAATACACTCCTGCAGGTGACCAACCTAAGGCTATTTCTTTTTTAAAAACAGAAATAGTAAACAACAAAAAAAATCAAGTTTTACTTGGTGTGACTGGTTCTGGAAAAACTTTTACAATGGCAAAAATTATCGAAGAATTAAATCGCCCAGCTTTAATTCTTGCTCCAAATAAAACTTTAGCTGCCCAACTATATGGTGAAATGAAAAATTTTTTCCCTAATAACGCTGTTGAATACTTTGTTTCTTATTACGATTACTACACTCCAGAAGCTTACGTTCCGAGATCGAATACTTATATAGAAAAAGAAGCTTCTATAAATGAGCAGATAGATAGAATGAGACATTCGGCTACCAGATCTCTTTTGGAAAGAGATGATGTGATTATTGTTTCAAGCGTATCTTGTATTTACGGATTAGGATCTGTCGATTCTTACAGTAAAATGACTTTGATTTTTAAAAAGAATGAGAGCTATGAAAGAGATAAGATTATTAAAGGACTTGTTGAGCTTCAATACAAAAGAAATGATCAAAATTTTTATAGAGGAACTTTTAGAGTTAGAGGAGAAAATATAGAAGTTTTTCCATCCCATTATGAAGACGAGGCATGGAGAATTACAATTGAAGATAATAAAATAACTCAGATAAAATCTTTTGATCCACTGACCGGAGCTGACAATAAAGAAATTAATTTAATAAAATTATATGGAAATAGTCACTATATCACTCCCAGACCAACAGTAGAAAAAGCAATTAAAGAAATAAAAAAAGAACTAATTGTTACTTTAGAAAAATTTAGAAATGAAAAAAAACTTTTAGAAGCACAAAGACTAGAAGAAAGAACTAGATATGATCTCGAAATGATTGAAGCCACAGGAAGTTGCGCTGGAATAGAAAATTATTCAAGATTTTTATCTGGAAGAAATCCTGGTGAACCGCCTCCAACATTATTTGAATATCTTCCCGACAATTGTTTAGTATTTGTCGATGAAAGCCACGTTACCATTCCTCAGCTAAACGGAATGTACAAAGGAGATTATACTAGAAAAAAAACTTTATCCGATTACGGTTTTAGACTTCCTTCTTGTATGGACAATAGACCATTAAAATTTGAAGAATGGGATATGATGAGACCTCAAACAGTTTTTGTTTCTGCAACACCAAGTGAATGGGAGTTAAAACAAAGCAAAGGAGTTTTTGCAGAACAAATTATAAGACCAACTGGACTTATAGATCCTCCAATTTTTATCAGACCCGCTAAAAATCAGGTGGATGATTTGTTGAATGAATGCATTACCGTTTCTAAAAACAACCAAAGAATATTGGTTACCACGCTTACAAAAAAAATGGCTGAAGATTTGACAGAATATCTCGACGAAAATGGAATTAAAGTTCGTTATATGCATTCTGATATTGATACGCTTGAAAGAATAGAAATTATAAGAGACTTAAGGCTTGGTGTCTTTGATGTTTTGATTGGTATTAATCTTTTAAGGGAAGGATTGGACATTCCCGAGTGCGCTCTTGTTGCAATTTTAGATGCTGATAAAGAAGGTTTCTTAAGATCCGAAAGATCCTTAATACAAACTATCGGCAGAGCGGCTAGAAATATTGACGGTAAAGTTATTTTATATGCAGATAAAGAAACAGAAAGTATTAAAAAAGCTATCAATGAAACTAATAGAAGAAGAACTAAACAAATTGAATACAATAAAAAAAATAAAATAACAGCTCAGTCTATTAAATCAAAAATTAACGACATTTTAGAGGGAGTTTTTGAGAAGGATTATGTTACTTTTAATAATGATGTCCCTATTGGTGATAATCTTAAAAAACATTTAAAAATGCTAGAAAAAGAAATGAAAAAAGCTGCCGAAAACTTGGAATTCGAACAAGCAGCAAAAATAAGAGATGAAATAAGAAAGCTTCAGGAAAGAGAATTAGAAATTAACATGAGTACCAAAATTAAAGTTTATAACGATGATGTAAAAAAAGAATTAATAGGAAGATCAACGCAGGGCAAAGCCGGAATGATTGCAAAAAAGAAAAGATAAAATGAATAAAGGTATTTTAATTACAGGATCCTCTCAAAGAATTGGCAGGGAACTATGTTTATATTTTGCAAAAAAGGGGTGGAATATTGCAATTCATTTTAATAAGTCAAAAAAGCAATCTAAAGTTCTTAAAAAGGAAATAGAAAAATACGGAGTAAAATGCATTTGTATTCAAGGCAATCTTTTAAATATAAAAATAATAAAAAAAATAGTCGCTACTGCAAATAAAAATTTAGGAAGTATTAATTGTATAATTAATAACGCTTCTATTTTTAATAATGATAATATTTTAAATTTTAGCGAAAAAAGTTGGAACGAGCATATAAAAATTAATCTTTTGGCACCGGCTGCCTTTATTAAAGAATTTTCTAAAATTAAAAATTTATCTAAAAATAAATCTATTATAAATATTCTTGATCAAAGAATATTTAAACTAACTCCATATTTCTTTTCATACACTATTAGTAAAACAGGGTTGCAGACAATAACAAAAACTGCAGCCATGAAATTAGCACCGACAATTCGAGTTAACGCAATTGCTCCTGGTCCAGTACTTAAAAACAAAAGACAAACTGAAAAACATTTTAATAAACAATCAAAAAATACTTTACTTGGTAAGACCGTCAAAATTGAAGATATATGCAAGACCGCTTATCTTTTGGCAAATAGCGAAACAATTACTGGACAAATCATTGCTGTTGATAGCGGACAGAGTCTTAATTGGAAAACGCCAGATATGATTGGGATCAATGAATAAGAGCAATATTATAAAACTTTTCGAAGATAAAAAAAAATTAAACTCTAAAGAAATAATTTTTATTAAAAATTATGTCTGTAAAGCAATTATTGGGTACCATTCTTTTGAAAAGACTAAACCTCAAAAATTAAGATTTAATGTTGAAATCTTAAGCAAACAAAAAAAAGTAATTGATGGAAATATTAATTCAGTACTTAATTATGAAGAAATTATTAATAAAATAAATTTTTTTTTAAAGAAAAAATATAATTTTTTAGAATCTTTCGCAAATGATTTCATTTATGAAATTTTTAAAAATAAAAATGTTCTAAATATTAAAATAAAGATTGAAAAGCTTAAATATAATTAAAAATACTGAGTCTGTTGGGATAGAATTCTTTAAAAAAAATGGTTATGAAAAACTTTGAACAAGGAAAAAAGATCATAAAAAATATAATTCAATTTTTACCTAATGGTCCTGGCGTTTATAAAATGCTAGATGATAAAAACACCATTATTTATGTGGGAAAAGCAAAGAACTTGCCTAATAGAATAAATAGCTACATTTCATCTTCTTATTTGCCAACCAGAACTGAAAGAATGATTTCTAGCACAAAGAATCTAGAATTTATTTCAACGCAAAATGAAGCAGAAGCATTATTGCTTGAGGCTAATCTAATAAAAAAAAATCAACCTCGATATAATATATTATTAAAAGATGACAAATCATTCCCTTATATTCAGCTAACAAAGTCGAATAAATTTCCACAACTCACTAAGTTTAGAGGTAAGCAAAATAAGAATGATATTTTTTTTGGTCCTTTCGCATCTCCTAGTTCGGCAAGCTGGACGATTAAAACATTGCAAAAAGTATTCTTATTAAGAGTATGTGACGATACAACTTTTAACAGCAGAAAGAGACCATGCATTTTGCATCAAATAAAAAGATGCTCAGCTCCATGTACAAATGAAATCAACGAAAAAGATTATAATAAACTTGTTATTGATAGCGTTGATTTTCTAAATGGGAAATCTGCCCTTATACAAAAAAAACTTTCTAAAGAAATGGAAATTGAAAGTAAAAAATTTAACTATGAAAAAGCAGCAATAGTAAGAGATAGAATAAAAGCATTAACTCAAATTCAGTCATCACAACAAATTAATAGAAATAATTTTAATAATGCTGATTTGATTGTTGCATTTCAAAAGAATAATATTACTTGCATTGAAGTATTTTTTTACAGATCAAAACAAAATTGGGGTAATCAAGCTTTTTTTCCAAAACATGACAAAGAAGATAATATAGACGATATTATTTATTCTTTTCTGATTCAGTTTTATGAAAATAAAATCCCGCCAGAGGAAATTATTTTAAGTAAACAGATTAAAGATTTAGATCTAATCAAAACGGCGTTAGAAAAAAAATATAATAAAAAAATTAATATAAAAACTGCAAAAAATAATAATGAAGAACTTTCCATAAGATTGGCTATTAAGAATGCACAATTAGCCCTGGATAAAAAATTATTAGAGAATGAAAATAATGATCATTTTTTATCATTAATAAATAAAGAATTTAATTTAGGTTTTAACCCAAGCCTAATTGAAGTTTATGATAATAGTCATGTTCAAGGACTTAATGCTGTTGGGGCTTTTGTTGTGTTCGGAAAAAATGGATTTATTAAAAAAAAATATAGAAAATTTAATATATCTAAAACAAATATTAATCCTGGAGATGACTATGGAATGTTAAAAGAAGTTCTTTCTAGAAGATTTGCAAAAATCAGAACAAATAATGAAGATGAAACCGCTGACTTAATTGTAATAGATGGTGGCAAAGGTCATTACAATGTAGCTAGAAAAATACTGGATGAACTGGGGCATTTTAGTCTTAACATGATAGCAATTGCAAAAGGCGAGAGAAGAAATCAAGGTGATGAAACTTTTTATTACAATAATAAAAAAATCAAAATTAATAATAATGTATTACTATTTTTCTTACAAAGATTGCGTGATGAAGCTCATAGATTTGCTATCTTTTCACATAGAATTAATAGGAAAAATAATTTTACCCAATCTGCGCTTGATACAATTGACGGAATAGGAAAAAGAAGAAAAAAATTACTTTTAAATCATTTTGGTTCTGTAAAATTAATAGAGAATGCAAGTATAGAGGATATAAAAAAAATAGATGGAATAAGTGATTTAGTTGCAAATAAAATCTATAATTTTTTTAATAAAAATAGTTTAATATCTAAAAAATGAAAATTCCCAACATTTTAACTATCGGAAGAATTCTTGTTGCCCCGATATTGATAGTTGTTTTCTATTTTCCTGGAGAATTAAGTGATTGGTTGGCCTGTATAATATTTGTAATAGCTGCCTTCACAGATTATCTCGATGGATTTTTTGCAAGACTATATAAACTGCAATCAAAATTTGGTGAATTACTAGACCCAATTGCAGATAAAGTTTTAGTTTCAACAGCGCTTGCGCTTTTAATAATGAGTCAAACCATTAAAGGTCCGCATGTAGTAGCGGCAATTATAATAATAACCAGAGAAATTTTAATTTCAGGATTAAGAGAGTTTTTAGCTAAAGCACAAGTTTATATCCCTGTGACAAATTTATCAAAAGGAAAAACTGTAATACAAATGATTGCCATTTCTATTTTATTAGCTGGTAATACTGGTGATAAATTTTTATTTAATTATGGAATCCAATTAGGAATATATTTGCTGTGGATGTCTGCAATGCTAACACTTTGGACAGGATACGCTTACTTAAGAAAAGGAATAGATCTAATAGATTAATTAACTTTTATTTACTAATTTTGAATAATCATCATCTAACTTTTTAATCATATCACCCACGGTAAATTTAACATCTCCAATTTGAGATACAGGCGTCACCTCAGCTGCAGTACCGGTTAAAAAACAGCCATCAAATTTATCGAGTTCATCAAGTTTTATTTTTCTTTCTAAAACTTTAATCTTAAGTTGTCTTGCAATGTCTATAATTGATCTTCTAGTGATTCCATCTAAAAAAGAATCTGCTATTGGAGTATGAATTTCATTATTCTTAGTATTTATAAAAAAAATATTTGCGCCTGTGGCTTCTGCTACATTGCCTTGATAATCCATCATTAAAGCATCATGATAACCATTTTTCTCAGCTTCATGTTTGGATAAAGTTGAAATCATATACAAACCGGAAGCTTTTGTGTCCCAAGGAATAGAGTCGGGTGGTGGTTTTTTCCATTTAGAAATGCCGAGTTTAATTCCTTTAATTTTAATTTGCGGATCAAAATAGGAGCCCCATTCCCATGTTGCTACAGCCAAATGAATCTGACTTTTTTGCGCAGATATAGCCATCATTTCGCTTCCTCTCCACACAACTGGTCTCACATAACCACTCTTAACATTTTGCACGGAAATTATTTCTTTACATGCGTTGTCTATTTCGTCTGCAGAATAGGGAATCTTCATGCCCATTCTCTCTGCTGAATGAATCAATCTATTTGTATGTTCTCTTAATTTAAAAATTTCTCCATTATAAACACGCTCACCCTCGAAGACGCAGCTAGCATAATGAAGTCCGTGGCTAAGAATATGTAAATTAGCTTCTTTCCAATCAACTAATTTCCCGTTGTACCAAATTTTTCCTGATCTTTTATCAAAAGGGATTGGATCCATTAAAGTTTAAAGTATTAAATAATTAAAATTATATTGGTAAATAAGTAAAGTAGATATGTCAATAAAACTGACATACAATATAATTTTAAAATGAAAGACCTTTTATATTTAAGAGAAAAAAGTTTAAAAGAAATTATAGAACTTATTTTTCAGGCGTATATAGATTCATATTCAGATCCCCATGAAGTACTAAAAAAAAATTCTTTTGGTAGAGCCCATCATAGGCTGCTTTGTATTATAGAAGGAAATCCTAACATTAGTATTGCCGATATATTAAGAAAATTAAAAATCACTAAACAAAGTTTAAGTAGAGTTCTGCAAGATCTAATAAAAAAAAATATTATATCCCAAAAAAAAGGAACAAGAGACGGCAGACAACGAGAGTTAGTTCTAACTGAAAAAGGCATAAAACTGTGCGATGAAATATTTAACAAACAAAAAAAAAGAATAATTAATGCACTTAAGAATTCAAGCTCAGATGAAGTTTCAAATTTTAAATCAATAATGAAAAAAATAATTCATGGATAATTCAAAAATACATATTTTGATTGTTGATGATGATGACAAGATAAGAGATCTGTTAAAACAATATTTAAAAAATAATAATTTTTTTGTATCCACAGCGATCAATGCGTCAGATGCAGAAGAAAAATTAAAGATTGTTAAATTTGATCTAGCAATTATTGATATAATGATGCCTGGC
>JGI25917J50250_1000103_pt1 | contig 20630 bp, 13 predicted proteins | sample LauGreSBDMM110SN_4_FD_50250 | JGI IMG/M metagenome (IMG submission 50250) | reverse complement strand
GCTGTAGTATATAGTGGATTTATATACATCTCAACCAATTATGGTAATACTTGGACTTCAACAAATACATTAATAGGAAGTCAAACTTGGTATTCAGTATCTGTTTCTGCATCTGGTCAATACCAAACGGCTGTAGTAAATGGTGGATTTATATACATCTCAACCAATTATGGTAATACTTGGACTTCAACAAATACATTAATAGGAAGTCAAACTTGGTATTCAGTATCCGTTTCCGCATCTGGTCAATACCAAACGGCTGTAGTATATAGTGGATTTATATACATCTCAAGCGATTATGGAAATACTTGGACTTCAACAAATACATTAATAGGAAGTCAATTTTGGTCATCAGTATCCGTTTCCGCATCTGGTCAATACCAAACAGCTGTAATAGAAAATGGATTTATTTATACAACATCAACTTCATTAGGAGGATCAACAGGTGATACAGGAGCTACAGGTTCTACAGGTTATACAGGTTTTACAGGAGCAACAGGTTTTACAGGTTTTACAGGACCAACAGGTTTTACAGGTGCAACAGGAGCTACAGGTGCAACAGGTGCAACAGGATTTACAGGATTTACAGGTTTTACAGGAGCAACAGGTTTTACAGGATCAACAGGTTTTACAGGACCACCAGGACCTACAATCAACAGTGATAGTATTAACTTAAACACAAATTATACAACCGTTCAAAAAAGTAGTATTTATTATAAAAATCCTACAGTAATTAATGATACACAAATTTTAGCCAATCTAGATAACAGCGTATCTGGACAACAAATATACACATTTGGGCAATCTATTCCAAATCGATGGGTAGCGGTAGGTTCTGGAACTAATACAATTGCCTATTCTTCCGACGGAATAACGTGGACTGGATTAGGAAACACTATTTTTTCTAGTGGTGGTCGTGGTGTTGCATGGAACGGAATACGATGGGTAGCGGTAGGTGCAGGAAATGATAATACAATTGCCTATTCTCCGGATGGAATTACATGGACGGGATTAGGAAACACTATTTTTTCTAGTATTGGTTATGGTGTTGCATGGAACGGAATACGATGGGTAGCGGTAGGTGCAGGAAATGATAATACAATTGCCTATTCTTCCGATGGAATTACATGGACTGGACTACAAAAAACTATTTTTTCTAGTATTGGTCGTGGTATTGCATGGAACGGAATACGATGGGTAGCGGTAGGTGCAGGAAATGATAATACAATTGCCTATTCTTCCGATGGAATTACATGGACTCCATCCGCAAATGGGAATGATATTTTTTCTGACGGTTATGGTGTTGCATGGAACGGAACAAGATGGGTGGCTGTAGGTATTGGATCAGATAATACAATCGCTTATTCTCCGGATGGAATTACATGGACGGGATTAGGAAACACTATTTTTTCTAGTATTGGTTATGGTGTTGCATGGAACGGAACACGATGGGTAGCGGTAGGTTTTGGATCAAATAATACAATCGCCTATTCTTCGGATGGAATTACATGGACTGGATTAGGAAACACTATTTTTTCTGATACTGGTTATGGTGTTGCATGGAACGGAACAAGATGGGTAGCGGTAAGTCAAGGAAATGATAATACAATCGCCTATTCTCCCGATGGAATTACGTGGACTGGATTAGGAAGAACTATTTTTTCTAATACTGGTCGTGGTGTTGCATGGAACGGACTTCGTCAAAATCAAATTGTCTTTCCTTCTAATTTAAATGTAGCGGTAGGTGCAGGATCAAATACAATTGCCTATTCTTCGGATGGAATCACATGGAGTCCATCAGCAAATGGGAATACTATTTTTTCTAGTTATGGTTATGGTGTTGCATGGAATGGAACAAGATGGGTGGCAGTAGGTAACGGAACAAATACAATCGCTTATTCTTCGGATGGAATAACATGGACTGGATTAGGAACCACTATTTTTTCTACTCAAGGTAATGGTGTTGCGTGGAATGGAACAAGATGGGTAGCGGTAGGTCAAGGAACAAATACAATTGCCTATTCTTCTGACGGAATTACGTGGACTGGAGTAACAGGATCTTCAACAACTATTTTTTCTTTTTCTGGTTATGGTGTTGCATGGAACGGAACAAGATGGGTGGCAGTAGGTGGAACAAATAATACAATTGCCTATTCTTCTGACGGAATTACGTGGACTGGATTAGGAAACACTATTTTTTCTTCTGCTGGTCTTGGTGTTGCATGGAACGGAACACGATGGGTGGCGGTAGGTGCAGGAACAAATGAAATCGTCTATTCTTCGGATGGAATCACTTGGACTGGAGTAACAGGATCTTCAGCAAGTATTTTTACTGAAGGTTATGGTGTTGCATGGAACGGAACAAGATGGGTGGCGGTAGGTTTTGGATCAAATAATACAATTGCCTATTCTTCCGATGGAATTACGTGGACTCCAGTAACAAATTCTAGAACTATTTTTTCTATTTTTGGTTATGGAATTACATGGAATGGAAGTTTATGGGTAGCGATAGGTCAAGGAATAAATGCAATCGCCTATTCTCCCGATGGAATCACATGGACTGCAGTAACAGGATCTTCAGCAACTATTTTTAGCGATGGACGTGGTGTCGCATGGAACGGGAATAAACTTGGATATGTAAACATACAACAACCAACGGTGGCAGTAGGTTCTGGATCAGTTAATACAATCGCTTATTCTCCGGATGGAATTACATGGACGGGATTAGGAAAAACTGTTTTTTCTGGTACTGGTCGTGGTGTTGCATGGAACGGAACACGATGGGTAGCGGTAGGTAATGGAACAAATACAATCGCCTATTCTCCCGATGGAATAACTTGGACTCCAGTAACAAATTCTACAAGTATTTTTTCTGATACTGGTCGTGGTGTGGCATGGAACGGAACACGATGGGTAGCGGTAGGTTCTGGAACAAATAATACAATTGCCTATTCTTCGGATGGAATAACTTGGACTCCAGTAACAAATTCTACAAGTATTTTTTCTGGTAGTGGTCGTGGTGTTGCATGGAACGGAACACGATGGGTAGCAGTAGGTTCTGGAACAGATCAATCAACTGATAATACAATTGCCTATTCTTCGGATGGAATAACTTGGACTCCAGTAACAAATTCTACAAGTATTTTTTCTAATGCTGGTTATGGTGTTGCATGGAACGGAACACGATGGGTAGCAGTAGGTCAAGGAACAAATACAATTGCCTATTCTTCGGATGGAATAACTTGGACTCCAGTAACAAATTCTACAAGTATTTTTTCTAATTCTGGTAATGGTATTGCATGGAACGGAACATTATTTGTAGCGGTAGGTGTTAATAATAGTAGTAATTCAATCGCCTATTCTTCCGATGGAATAAATTGGACTGCAGTAACAAATTCACAAACTATTTTGACTAATGGTTATGGTGTTGCATGGAACGGAACAAGATGGGTAGCGGTAGGTACTAATAATACTAATGATACTATCGCCTATTCTTCCGATGGAATAAATTGGACTCTAGTAACAAATTCTGCAAGTATTTTTTCTGGTAGTGGTCGTGGTGTTGCAGGAAATCCAAAAGTAGGTGCTACTATTGTCCCTAGTCAACTTGTATTAAATAATAACAATGGAATCAATTTAACCAACCAATTAGATATTGGTTCAGACACATATTTTAATCAAGGATATAGTAATTTAACCGTCACTGTTCAAAGTAGTAATTTATAAAATTTATAAAAAGTTTAGAAATCACAGATGTAGTTTAGTAAACAAAATAATTGTTTTCTAAGTATCAACTTTATTTATTTTTCGTTTAATCGTTTCTTTTATTTGTTCTTCGCGACTATCCAACACATGTTTCGTGACATTTTCAGCAAGATTCGGATTATCCTTGTAATAATTTTGCAAAGATTGCATCAAGGATTTGGCATTAATAGGTTTCTTAACCGTACTTTTTTTATAAACCAAAGATCCACCATTAATGTCAAAACAGTCAATCGTATTGTTTTTCATCGTAGTCATTAATGTTTCTGACAACATTTTTTTTTTGAGATTTTTTTCTTTAATACTAGCCTTTAATTGATTGATTTCGGTGTCAATTTGTATCCATTCTTTTATATTATTCACTAATTGTTCTTTTGTTTCCATAAATATTATCTAATAAAAATAATATTTATATTGTTATTCCTATTTTATTTATTATTTTATTTACTATTTACTATTTTGCATTTTGCATTTGATAATGTCTTTTACATAAATGCCCATCAAATACTTTTTTACCACATGGATTTCCTTTATTTTCTCCTGTTTTCAATATTTGAACACAATACATATCATTAATAGTAACAGTATTATTATTACTATCTATGGATGATCCAATCACGATATTTCCTAATATAACATTTTCATCTTTTTGTATTTTTTTAATTGGTTGTTTTATTTTTTTTATTTTTTGTTTTGCTTCTTCTTTTTCTTTTTTTGCTTCTTCTTTTATTTTTTGTTTTGCTTCTTCTTTTATTTTTAGCTTTTCTTCTTTTATTTTTTGTTTTGCTTCTTCTTTTTCTTGTTTCTTTTTTTCCAGTAATTCTTTTTTCTTATTTTTAATAATTATTTTTTTATGATAATAACAATAGCATTTCGTATCTCCATAATTTTCATCCATAATTTTACTTCCATACAAGTAACATTTTATAAATTTCTTTTCATCAGAATTCGCAGATTTTTCTACTTCATCATTCTCAAATACGACTTTAGGTGTTAAAAATTCACATTTAGTATAATTAGGTTTATCATCTATACTTGGATCATAGTAATTAACTCCATTTACTTTTAAAAGACTTAAATCTTCATAATATGGCAAAACCCCTGTTTGTTTATTTCTACAATAAGGACATCGTATTTCATTATTATGTAATGCCCCAGTACGCGATTCCATACTATTAAATTTTTTTTTGTGATTTAATATATCATTGTATAATGGTAAATAGTTGAATTTATGTCCACAATTCATTTTAACAAAACGATCACATAAATTCTGTTTCGTAATTAAACAGATATCATCCTCATTTTCTTGCTCTTTTTCTTCAATGTCAAGCGATTTATATAATTCATCAAAAAAATTTATATTATTTTCAAATACATATTTCATATATTTATATTTGTTGAATATCTTTAAATTTTTATAGTTAATACATATATATAATGTCACCACCTGAAGTTTGGGGGCCTCCCACGTGGACCTTTTTACATACATTCGTAGAAAAGGTTAAAGAAAATGCACCTGTTCAAATATATGAAAAAATGTTTTTTTTAATTAAAATGATTTGTAAAAACTTACCTTGTCCCTATTGTGCATCGGATGCAACCAAATTTTTAAATAATATAAATTTAGCTAATATAAAAAGTAAAAAACAATTAAAAGATACAATTTATTTGTTTCATAATTATGTGAATAATAAAAAAAAGAAACCTTTGTTTAATTATATAAATATGCAAAATTATAGTAGTAAAAATGTCGTTGTTGCTGCTAATAATTTTATACGTGTTTATCATACACGTGGAAACATGCAACAACTATCCGAGTCTTTTCAAAGACAATTAGTTATCAAAACTTTTAAAAAATGGTTGAAAGAAAATATCATGTATTTTAACAGTTAGTTGGTTAAATCATATCATTTTGTTAGTAAATAGTATGATTTTGTTATTTTTGTTATTTTTGTTATTTTTGTTATTTTTGTTATTATTAGACACCTCCTATTAATTCCCCATTTTTATAAACCGAGCATTTAAAGGTTTGTTTATTAGGCATACTACATCTGTCCATATTACTTGAAATTTCATTAAAAAATAAAAACCCACCAGAGCCTCCAGCATACATAGCGGACACTATTAATGCTGACAATGTCATCCCTAATAAAATATTGATAAATAAATCATTCATTTTGATAACACAATTTTTGTACAATTTAACAAACATATCTAAAAAGAAATAAACTAGTAAACTAATAAACATCCAAAAATTTGGATCGCCATTCATAAACATTGGTAAAGATAAATACATGATTGTAAATGCAAATACAAAAGCACTAAAGGTTGCATTTCCGTATTTACTGTATTGTATGGAGGTGCAAATAGTATTATCGTCTACGATGGGATTTGAACCACTTATCATGTATGCATAGTTTCTAAGGATGCAACATCCTAATAAAAATCCTAAATAAATAAACCCTTTAAAATTTTGAAATACAAAAGAGAGAGAAACGATAGACATGACAATAATTATTGGTGAATAAAAGGATAATAATACGAGAAAATTTAAAGGTTGGTATAATAATAACGGTGAATTATTTACACCACCTGTTTTAATAGTAGAATTTTGACTATTCATAATATAATAAAGTATTTTAATAATACAAAATACTTTATTGCAAATAAAAGAAAAAAATTACTGATCTTTTTCTAAAATCAAATCAAATACTTCTTGAATAGTTTTAATAGAATGAAATTGAATCCCTTTTAGAATGTCATTATCCTTATATTTTTCCATTATTTTTTCAAAATCTCTTTGATTTTCATAGGGATAAATAAATTCAGTGATTCCTGCTGGAATAGAATGTATTATTTTTTCTTTTAAACCACCAATTTCGGTAAGACAATAATCAAAACTAGTTTCTCCAGTAATTCCGAAATAATTTTTAATTTTTATATCATTGAACAAACTATAAATAATCACCGTAAACGCAGTTGTCGCAGAAGGCCCGTCTTTTTTTGTGCTAATGTTAGGACAATGTACATGCAGTCCGTACACTTCATTTTTTATCGTGTTATTGTAAGTAGCTATGATTTCTTTTTTACGCTCGTCAGGTGTTAAATTCCATGCATTTGTTAAACTAACACTAATAGATTCTTTCATTACTTCACCTAATGATCCTGTCAAGGTCAAGTCTAAAAATTTATTGGAAGGAATAAAACTTACTTGAAGTGGAAGTATTCCTCCTTGAGATAATTCATTGGCCCATAAAGCATTAATAACCCCAACTTTACTTTCGGAATGTATTTTTTGAATTTTCACTTCATGTTTATCTTTAAAGTAATTATTTTTAATATCATGAATGGTTATTTCAATTGGCAGTTCAATATATAGATTATCATTTTTTAAAATATTTAAATTAAATTCCCCAATGATTTCAAATAATTTTTCTTTAAGTTTTCTTACACCTGGTTCAAGTGTATATTCTTCTATAATAAATTTTAAAACATCATCAGAAAAATGAATCGTGTTTTCTAGTCCAATTTTTTTGTATAATTCAGGCAATAAATGTTTATTACAAATAACTATTTTGTCTTCTACGGATAGCGTATCAAATCTAATTCTATGTACACGATCTAGTAAAATTCGGTCAATTAATTGAGGATCATTATAGGAAAGAATAAAAAGAACTTTGGATAAATCCAAGTCAATTCCTGAAAAATATTTGTCTTGAAATTGTTTATTTTGAGACGGGTCTAATAAATGGGTTAAAACACCTGTAATTTCTTTTCCGTGTTCCGTTTTAGATATTTTATCCACCTCATCAATCAATATAATTGGATTCATACATTTTTTATCCATGAGTATTTGAACAATTTGTCCCCAAGTACTTCCAACATAGGTATAAGAATGACCAACTAAACTAGAAGCATTGGAGTCACCTCCAATAGCAATGAGTGAAAAAGGTCGGCTATCTCCATTCGCATCTGTTAAACAATTTGCAAGTCCTTTGGCTAAGGTTGTTTTTCCTATTCCTGGATTTCCTTCAAAACCAATGACACATGATTCGTTACTTGAAGCGTTTCCGTTAATCCATTGACCGATAATTCTCTCAATATGTTTTTTTGCATTATTGTGACCATAAACACAAGCATCTAATGTATTTTTTACATTAATCATATAGTCTTTTATTTTTTGGATATTGTTGTCTATTGTAATGATTTCACTGGTTATTTTATAAATATGATTGTTTTTTTTTGTTTTTGACTCTATAAATAAACTATATATTTCATTAAAAATATCCTTGTTACACTGATCCTTATACAAAAGCTCAAATAATTTAATAATTTCTTGTTTTACAACATCTTTTTTATTTTTAGAATCAATGAGAAAATTGATTAATTTGTTTTTTTTAAGTATTTCATTGATAGTTACTATATTTTCAGCTATTCTTTTTTTATCACCATTTGACACGATTTTAATTATTTTTTCTTTGTTTTGTATATTGTTGCTTTCTTTGTTTATATAATTTTTAATGACTTTTATGTAGTTTAATATTTCTACATTTGTGTAAAAATCTTTGTTTGGAATTATTTCTACAAATTCATTAACTTTGTAATGTAAAAAAAGATCTTTAAATTTTGACTTTATTTCGTCCATTACATAGAGAATAGGTTCGCGTTTGTATATTTCAAACGGTATCTTAAGAAGTCCATCTAAATATTGACGAGCTTTTGTCCCAGAATCTTCTGATTTTGCTTTTACTTCTTTTAATTTCAACATCGCTTTTTCTTTGACCGAATTAGGGACATTCATTAAACATATTTGTTGTTCAAGTGGAATTTTATTTAAATCAAAATTAGACAACTCATTGGTATATTGAACTGTTTTTTTCATAGCTTGTTTAAATTCTTGTTTTATAGACCATGTAAAACTATCAAATAAAATAATTTGTTCTTGGCTATCAATATTTCCATTTGAATCATTAGAGAGAAGATCATAGAGTAAATAGGCCAAATATTGATTTTCACGCGTACTTTTACTAATAAGTAACGAAATAATGGTGTTTCTTTTATTATAAATATCATCATTAATAAATTCTTTTACAATATTTGAAATTTGTTTTTGTTTCATATTATTGTTTAAAGAACAATATCCTGAATATTTATTATATATCTCATTATTGTCGCATATTAATAAATCTTTTAAACTTAGTGCATTGATAAATTTTTTAAAACATTCATCTTGAAATTCTTCTTGTTGAGGTAAATTATCAATAATTAGTTTTATTTTTTTTGTTATATAGTCATCATGTAAGTGTTGGACTAAAACGTCATCTAAAATTCCATAAATAAGTAAACTGCTATTATTTGGATCCTCATTTCCGTGATTGATAAATAATTTTATTCCATAAACTTTCATGTAAAATTGATCGTATTCTGAAACAACATCGCTACACAGTAAATTTTTACATGAATTATCATCTATTGTTTTTTTACTATTTTTATTATTTTTATTATTTTTATTATTTTTATAATTTTCTATAACACTATTGGTTGATTTTCCTATTATTTTATAACCAGTTGGATGAAAATATTTTTTTAATAAGTTTAATTTTAAAATGTCATCATTATCCGTAATGTTTTTTTTAATGTCTCCTAAACAAATGGTTAATAAATCATATAAATGAAGTGTTCCATACAATTTAAAAATAGTGGAAAAATCATTGTTTATAATTTGTAGCTTCTTAGCTACCGATTCATTGTTATCTACGTTTAATAATATATTTTCGTCAATTTCCTTTATTTTTTTACTAATATCTGTTATTTTGTCTACACAAATATTAATATCATTAATAGATAAAATGTCTAAGGTTTTATTTTTTTGAACATGATTAAAAGTATTTTGGATTATATTTTTAAAAAAAACAATTTTAGATGATATTAATATATTTACTTTATCGTTATTTACATTATTTACATTATTTACATTATTTACATTATTTATATTATTTTTAATATCAATTGTTTTGTTTTTATTCATATTTACATTCATTATATATAATGGATTATTTATTTTTATAGATATACGTACACTTAATTTACTAAATATAAAATGAAAACTATTAAACATTATTTTTAATATTTATTATTGATCATGGGAATTCCTAGTTACTTTTCATATATTGTTAAAAATCACACCAAGATACTAAAAAAAATAGACGAGAGTGAAATCCAAATGAATAATTTTTACTTGGATTGTAATTCTATTATTTACGATTGTGTTCATAAAATTGATTTTTCAAATTTGAACGAGTCCGAAGCAGATATAATTATTCGCTCAGTATGTTTAAAAATTGATGAATATATTTTACAAATAAAACCGAATAATAATATATTAATCGCATTTGATGGTGTTGCACCTGTGGCAAAATTAGAACAACAACGTTCAAGAAGGTTCAAGTCACTTTATCAAACCAATGTATCCAGATCGCTTTTCAAAGGTTTAAAACCAGATCCATGGAACACTACTGCAATCACACCTGGAACTGTATTTATGAGTATGTTAAATGAAAAAATAAAACAAAAATACAGTGATGTAACCAAATATCATGCTAAAAACATCATTTTATCTCTTAGCGATAAACACGGGGAAGGCGAGCATAAAATTTTTCAGTATATCAGAGATTTTCCTGAACAACATAAACAACAAAATACGGTTATTTATGGTCTTGATGCAGATTTAATTATGCTTTGTATTAATCATCTTCCAATATCTCAAAATATATTTCTTTTTCGCGAAACTCCGCATTTTATACAATCTATTACTAGTGAATTGGAACCAAATGAATCTTACATTATTGATATACCTGAATTAGCAAGAGTAATTACATTAGATATGAATAATGGAAATGAATTAGTATTAGAACAACAGAAAAACAGAATCTATGATTACATTTTTATGACGTTTTTTTTAGGTAATGATTTTATGCCTCATTTTCCGTCTATTAATATACGTACCGGTGGTGTTGATAAAATGATGAATGCATACAAGGCGACGATTGGTTTAACAAATGAAAATTTAACTGATGGAAAAATAATTTATTGGAAAAATGTTAGAAAATTAGTCCTTTTTTTAGCTGAAATGGAAGAAAGTAATATCAAAATAGAAACGAAAATGAGAGATAGAAGAGAGAAAATAATTCTACCTAATAAAACACCCGAAGATAAATTAAATAAATTTAATTCTTTACCTACTTATGAAAGAGCCATAGAAAAAATCATAAATGTTTATCAAGAGGATTGGCAAGTACGTTATTATAAATGTTTATTTGATATTGTAGACGTAACGGATGAAGTAAAAAAAGAAATATGTATGAATTACTTGGAAGGTCTTGAATGGAATATGAAGTATTATACGTCTGGATGTCCTGATTGGCGATGGAAATACAAATATGATTATCCTCCTTTGTTATGTGATTTGATTCATTATGTTCCGCATTTAAAAAAAGTGTTTATTAAGAATAAAAAAGAGAAACCAGTATCTGAACTTGTCCAATTATGTTACGTATTGCCAAAACAGAGTCTACAAATGCTTCCAAAACAATTATATGAAAAAATATTAAAAGATCATATAGAATGGTATGATAGCCAATGGGAATTTAGTTGGGCTTATTGTAAATATTTCTGGGAGTCTCATGTAAAAATGCCAGAAATAGAAATAGAAGAGTTGGAAAAAATTGTGAAACCTTTTTTACAGTCATTATAAAAATAGTAAATAGACTGATACTATTATATAAAATAAAAAATTAGTCTGCCTATTTTGGCTCCACCTTTCTCAAAGGTGGATACGTAAAGTGAGTTGGTGACAAGAGCGTATATTATGTCCGATTGTAGCACATAGGGAGCATTTAGTAAGTCTTAGTCTAATAGGTGTGTTATTAGTGGTAGTCATTAAGTAATTGTTTAAACTGATAATAGTTTTTTATATGGTAAATAAATATTTAATAAAATAAAATTCATTTTTTTTAATTAAATATTGAAAAAGTGATAAACTATTTTTTTATAATATCCACCTTTGGGAAAGGTGGAGCCAAAGTTAGTGGCCATTTTAGTAGCCGAAATAGTGTGCCGTATTTCGTTCGCATAGTCCACCTTTTATAACGAAGTAAAGAAAGGTAGAGCCGAAATAGTGGCCCGTATTTCGTTCGCATAGTATCTTGAATAGTCGCCATTTTAGTAGCCGAAATAGTCGCCGTTTTTCGTTCGCATAATAATAAATAAAATAAATAAAATAAATAAAATAAATAATAATAAATAAAATAATATTTTGTCTCCCTATTTTGGCTCCACCTTTCCCAAAGGTGGACACTATAAAAAAATAGTATCAAAAAAAAAGAGCTGAAAATAAAAAAAAATGAAAAAAAAAGTAATTGATTTTAAAAAAGTATATAATTAATTAAAATGAGTTTAAACTTGAATTTATCAGATAAATTAGTAAGAGAGATCTTAAATAACATGAAAGCAGTGATGAATGATGTGTTGGATGAGTGTGGAAAGAAGTATTCTTTTGACGCGGAAGAGGCGAAGAAGATGATGGAAGAGATGCTTTCTTTGAAAAAGGAAGTAAAGAAGGTGAAGGAAGAAAAAATAAAACGCGGTAGACCAAAAACTGCGGCAGAAAAGTCGCCAAAAGGCGCGAAAGGTCGTCCAAAGAAATCCAAAAAGACATTAGAATTAAATGACAATGTTGAAGAAGATTTATTTGCTTCTTTAGTTGCAGCAGCAAGTAAAGAAGATGATGATGATATCTCTACAGAATCAGAAGAGGTATCTGTACAAGAGGCACCTATGGAAGCCGAAGAGGCACCTATGGAAGCCCAAGAGGCACCTATGGAAGCCGAAGAGGCACCTATGGAAGCCCAAGAGGTATCAGTAGAAAAACCTAAAAAGGAACCAAAAGAAAAAAAAGAAAAAGTAGAAAAACCTAAAAAGGAACCAAAAGAAAAAAAAGAAAAAGTAGAAAAACCTAAAAAGGAACCAAAAGAAAAAAAAGAAAAAGTAGAAAAACCTAAAAAGGAAGTCAAAGAAGATAAAGTTGAAGAACAAGAAGAGGCCGATGTAGTGAAACGATTTGAATTTGAAGGAGTAAAGTATTTGAAATCAAAAAAAACAGGAGTGGTTTATAACATGGATCAAGATGTAGTAGGTAAGTGGGACGAAAAAAACAACAAAATAGAATTTGCGGAATGTGAATCCGAAGAAGAAGAAGACGAATATGATGAATAAATCTACTTTTCCACTTTTAAGAAAAGTGGAGCAAAAATTTAAAACAATAAAAAAATATATAATATAATTTAAAACAAAACAAAATAAAAATGTAAATAATGTATATATTTTTTCTTTTTTCTTTTTAAAAGATATAAAATGAAACAAGAGAGAAGTATTATAGTTTTCTCTCTTCATCAAAATAAAATAAATAATTTATCAAACCAACAAATCTTTTTTCTTTTATAAAAAAACCAATAGGAAACAAATGTCTACTCATTTCTTCATTTTGTCACTCATTTCTTCATTTTGTCACTCATTTCTCTGTTTTGTCACTCATTTCTCTCTTCCATAAGAATTCAAATAGTTTTTATTAGGATGTATTTTTTTTGTGACAGGATTATCTAGTACATATTATAATACAAATCGTCTTTAATACGGTGCCAAATACGGTGCCAAATACGGTCTTATATACGGCCACCATTTTGTCACTCATTTCTTCATTTTGTCACTCATTTCTCACTTCCATTAGATAGACAAATCGTCGTAAAACGGTGTTAAACTGTGCCTATTACGGTGTCTATTACGGTGCCAAATACGGTGCCTATTACGGTGTTAAACGGTGCCTATTACGGTGCCTATTACGGTGCCAAATACGGCCACCATTTTGTCACTCATTTCTTCGTTTTGTCACTCATTTCTTGATCTCTCCCATATAACGATAAATAGTGTGATATTGCACTATTATTGACAACCATATGTAAACTATACGAAACCTACTGGATGCAATAAGCTGCAGAGTAGATGGCCGGGATTACGACAGTACATACAGTTTCTCTCTACTTACTATTTTGAATAATAAAATTAAAACAAATAAAATTATATTATTCTTTTTCTACTATGACTTCCTTCGCGACCTTTTTACACCTTTTCTCAATTAAAATGCCCATTTTAACTTTCTAATTAAATATATAATACCAAGAACGCTCAAAAAAATGTCCTTCTGTTGAGTTAATGTGATGATTTACCTGTAATATTAATCTTTTATGATTATACTCAACGCACAAAAAATAGTCAAGGATCTTTTGTTACTCCATCAGGAAACCATCTTTTTTCAATAATGAGTGGTTCAGGAATTTATTTGGGTTTTTCTGGAATTGTATCTATAGATATAAATAATACAACCTTTAAAAGAAAAGTGTCAATTTACTTGAATAAATATATTTAATAGCTTAAAGAAACTACGCCAATTAATCTGATACAGACGTTTTTATTGCAAAAAATCAGTAGCAATTAGCCCCTTATGACTCTGAACCACGAAGCATATTATATCATTAAACATTTTAATCCTCCATTAGAGAACTTAATTTCAACCAACAATCTAATTTTTTGTGCCAGAAAGAATCAAAATGATAAACTATATTATTATTAATTATTCCAGCACAATATGAAAAACTACTAAATGATTGTATTAATACTTTGGAAGAAACTAAACTATGAAATGTTTCAAATACATCCGTGTTTAAACTAAAACAATTTTCTTCCAAACCTAAATCTTTAAAATCTTCATATATTCCCTCTGAAAAAATTGTAATAGTATAAGTTGGATATTTTACTTTTAATTTTTTTATTAGTTCGATATAAAAATTATTATCAGTGTATCTATTATTATTTTTATTATCATTAGTAACATCTCCCCTTCTTATATGAATTGCAATATCAATCTCCTGAACAACTGGTTTTTCAGTACTAAAATAACAATTTCTTATATATTCTACTACTTTGTCTGTATAATATATTGAAGGTGTTTCACACCAATGGACATCACATTCACATGTTTTTTCTATTATTTTACAACTACTATCATATAAATTATTGTTATTATTTATTCCAATAAAATTATTTGCTTTGGTTATATCAACATTATGATCTATTAATGTAAATGGTGTATGTATATAAATATAATTATTATAATTGCAATAAGCTATTCCACTTAAAAATGCTTGATATTGAGCACCAAAACCATCGACTCTATCTTTTATTGTGATGTATGTTATAGACATATTTTATTTTATATTTGTATAATAAAAAAATTATCAAAAATAAACACACAAATCCCAATTAACAAAACAAAACATTATTGTAAAAATTCACTAGCAATTATTCTCTTAAAATTCTGAACCGATGAAGCATAGTTGTCAATCGTCATCGTATCAACTTCTCCCTCTTTTCCTTCTTTTAAAAAATTCGTCATCTCAAAACGCTGAATAGAAACCTCTTTCTTCTGACCAATACGATGACACCTAGCAATTGCCTGATCCTCAACAGCAGGATTCCAATGAGGACTAACAAAGTATATTTCACTATAATTTTCCTGCAAATTAAGCCCTTCGCAACCAGTCTGAATCTGCAATATAAGCACATCATTTTTCTCATGAAGAATTTGTAGTCTTTTTTTATGAGAAGTTCTGCCGTCAAATGTAGCCACTTTTACAACACCATTACTGCGTAAACGCAACGCAATTTCATCAATCTCCTCTTTAAAATGACAGAACACCAGTTTTCCAGATCCATTATTTCTTCTCTCAAGAATCATTTTAATAATAAAATCTAATTTACTACTTTGTTCAAAGGCTTCTTTGTACAATTCATAATTTTTTAACAAACCCTTGTTTAAGAGTGAATGAACAATTAATCTAGGCAAGACACAAGATTGTTTGGCCTTGATCATAAGAGGCAATATGCCGCCCTTTTCAACGCCAATTTTGCCAAGTAAGTTTCCATATTTAGACGGAGACATAGCTACACGGCTAAAAGCCAACTCGGAATGAATTTCTTTAGAAAGCATCATTTCTTTTTTATTTTTCCAAGGAACCATATTATCACTGACCATAACATCGGACATTTGAAGCCCAACTTGTTTCTTGGTTCTCTTCAAGATAAAAGAAGGAGCCAATTCCTTGAATTTTTCGGAATCCGTATACAAACTAGCAGGCAGCTTGATAATAGATAATAAATTATATAAATCTTTTTTTTTATTTTGAATAGGAGTGCCAGTAACAAGCCATAAAATACGCCCTTTTAACAAGCGAACACTTTTGTACAACGATGTTTTTTTGTTACGTAAATGATGCGCCTCATCAAAGACAATACGCCCCCATGTAACCTCATGTAACAAAGTAGCATTATTAGACTGAGCATCTAACTGTCTTTTTGTAAGCGTGGTCGCACCATAAGTAGTAATAACAATTTTAGCTTCTAACAAGTTTTCTAAGGTAATATTTTTTTTATTTTTTCCATGATAAATCAGACACTTATGTCCAGTCGTCTTATAGATTTGAAGATACCACTGATCCATAAGAACAGGTGGCACGACAATCAATGTATTCTTTACAAAGTTCGCGAGGAAGGTGCCGATCATCATAATAGTCTTCCCAAGACCCATCTCATCAGCAATAATTCCGCCGCGAAAATTAGACAACGTCCCTCTACGCAATTCATTATTTAAGGTCCATTGCACACCTTCATACTGATATTCATGGTGCTGCATACCAGTTTTATCCAAGTACTTTTTGAATACTTGCATGCGATCATTCAACTCAGGAGTAACATTCTTCTTGACAGACATTTTTGATAAATTAAATTTGATAAATTGATATACAAAATAAAAAAAAATAAAAAAAGATTTCATTTTTATTTTTTTATAACAGGAAAAGGAGTAAAAAGAGGAAAAGAGAGAAAAAAATGAAAAAAATAAAAAAAAAGAGATTTCTCTCTATTAATTTTTTAAAATTTAAATATATATTTTTTCTTTTTTCTTTTTTCTTTTTTCTTTTTTCTTTTTTCTTTTTTCTTTTTTCTTTTTTCTTTTTTAAAATATTTTTTTATAATACAAAACAAATAATATGATAAATATAATTTTAATATAATTCTGAAATAGACATCTCATCATCGTCTTCACTATCTGACCATTCCGCCCAACTTTTAGCAAAGGTCACTCTTTTACCCAAATTTACATAATCCTCCTTTTCTTCTACTAATTCAATATGATCAATTCTAGAAAGCCAATTACTTAAATATTTCTCTTTTGCAACCTCTTTTGCATCTTTAAAAACACTAGTAATAACCCTCTTTCTCTCTTCCTCTTTTACAACAATAGGTGCTTTTGCAGCCATAGAAGCATAAGAGAAAGTGAATGGACTACTAGTACTATTACTAGCATCTTTGCCAGAATTTAACTGAGATAAAGATAAAGGAGGAAAATTATCCACTACTTCTTTTTCATCTTCTTCTTCTAGCATATGAAAGATACTATTAATAGTTTTACCCTCTTTTTTTTCTCTCTTCTCATACAGATAAGAATCTTTTTTCCCTTCATTTTTATTTTTATTTTTTTCTAATTCTTTACAATGTTTTAAGGTATGACCTTTTTGTTTACAATAATTGCAAATACTAGCTAATAATATAGGACAAACAACAACACCCTTAGGTCCAGGCTCACTTTTGACAAAATGAGACGTATATTCAGCCTCCGATTTGCCAGAATCATGACACACTTTGCAGAATGACTTGATTACAGGTTTCTTATTAGAAATTGTTCTTTTGTTTTGGAATGATGACATGTTAGTAATTTTAAAAGTAGTAATTGATAACTAAGTAATTGATAATTTAATACGAGATATATTATGATAAAAAAGTATTTCAATTTTTTTATGATAATGCTAATTTGACTGAAGACTAAAAAAATATAAAATTAATCAAAATATTTACCAAGTTTCTCGTAACTTTCAGGACTATTTACTTTGCATATTCTGTGTGTATCCTTTCCTTTTATAGCAGTACAACCAGTAGACTTGGTACAAACTTCTAAACATTCATGTATTTTTTTCACCCACTTGATAGCTTTTTCGTTTATTAATACATTATTATCTGATTTAATATAAGAATTTGTATTAGTATTATTATTATTTGTAGTAGAAGGATCCATTAAAAAGAATAAATAATAGTATTTAAGTTTTTTTCAAATAAAGTAACTTAAAATAACTAAAAAAACTAAAAAAAAGAAGCCTCTTTTGAAGCCAACATTTCTTTTTATTAATTTTTTCATTTATTTTTTACTAATTTTTTATATTTATTTTTTACATTTATTTTTTATTTGGCTCCACCTTTCTAAAAGGTGGAAAAGGTTGATACATTTAATATATTTTTTAGATTTGTATTGGTACGAGGAGTATAACAAGATAAATGATGAATATCAGAGCGACACATAGCACAAGATAAATTTTTATGATCAGGTAAAATTTTAATAGTATTAATAACACAAGTTTCACAAAAGGAATGAGAACAATTGGTTTTTACGAGCATAGTACAAGGAAAGTCATCATAACAAATAGGACAATTACAAATTCCTCCATCATATTCATCTCTTATTCTCATAGCCTCTTCAAAATTTTTCATCTCAACAATTATTCCATAATCTCTTCTAGTAACGAGTACTCTACTGATAGGAATGGTTTCCAAAAGATAGTCATAATAGACATATCTATCAGTCGCGGTTTGAGCTAGACCATGATAGATGGAATTTTCATTATAGAAACCATTTTTTTTCATGACCAAATAATGATACAATCCTTCAATATACAACCTTATTTCTTGGTCTGTTCCTCGTCCATTTAGTCTCAAATAGGATTTTAATAGACGAAAATTACGAGGTTGATTAAGCCAAACATTATTTTCAAGCGATATCATATTCGCATAGTTTAAATAATCACTAGGATTATCGTCAAAAAACCTCGGCTCATGATTAGTTAAAGACGCATTCATTGTTTCAATCCATCTTTGCCACATATGGACGTAGAGACGATGAGCTTGATCTTGACGAAATCTTAATTGTGAACAAGTCGTCATATTATGACCTCCCAGGCCACATAATCCACATCTTCTAGTAGTATTTGCAACAGTGTTCATTTTTCAAATTGATTAAAGAGTATTAATTGATAATTGATTTAATTTTAATATATATAATGATGATTAAAAAATAAATAAATTTCATTTTTTTTATTTTTCACGTTTTAAAAAGGTGGAGCCAAATTTTATAAATATTTATTCACTTTTTATAATTTCGCCTTTCCTCTATTTCTTTGTAAAAGATGGTTTACATTTGGCTCCAGCTTTCTAAAAGGTAGATTTTCTCTCTTCAAATTTAAAACAATAGCATTTATATATTCAATTCTATTATTTATTAAAACATTTTTCCATTCTAAATCATCAATGACTTTCTGATAATAATATATTTTTTGTTCATATTCTTTTTTACTCTTATTACTCTTATAATAAAATACATAAACAAAAACAAATAATAAAAGATTTAAAATAATAATAAATCCTAGAATATTTTTAACAAATAAATCTTTTAAACTTTGACAAACATAACCAAGCAAATTATATAACACTTGATCCTCATCAAGCATGGCATTGATTAAAACAACATTATTAGGATAGATAATAGGATAATTCATTTTATAACAATATTATTAGTATTATCATAATTATAAATATAAAAATAGAATCAATTTTTTCCAAAACAAAAAACAAAAAACAAAAAACAAAATAAAAAATAAAAATAATTTAATAAATAATAAATGGAATTATTCAAAACCTTTGACAACACTTTTTTCCAAAAACATAATGTAAAACTATACGGAAGTGACTATACAACCTACGATATCATCAATGATTATTTAGAAGACAATCAAACCGAACACGCCTTTTTTATCGTTGATTTAGGTGAACTAACAAATTCTTATAACAAATGGATAACATTGCTTCCTGACGTCCAACCATATTATGCAGTTAAATGTAACCCCAATAAAGTTTTATTAGAAGCATTATCAAATCTAGGCTGCAACTTTGACTGCGCATCAGAAAACGAAATAAAAAACATTATAGAAATAACAAATAACCCAAGTAGAATTATTTTTGCAAACCCATGTAAAATGTCATCTCAAATAAGATACGCCAGAGCAAATGATGTAGACTTAATGACCTTTGATTGTGAAGAAGAATTATATAAAATTAAATTATATCATCCATATGCCAAACTTATTTTACGTTTAGCAGTAGATGATAGTAATAGTAAATGTAAATTCAATAAAAAATTCGGTTGCAAATTAGAACAAGTAGAAGAAATTTTAAAAATAACAAAAACGTTAAAATTAGACATCGTAGGTTTTAGTTTTCATGTAGGAAGTGGTTGTTCTTCCCCACAAAGCTTTTATGAAGCCATAAGTGAATGTAAAAAAGCATCCGAAATAGCCAAATCTATTGGAATAAAAATAAACATCATTGACATAGGAGGAGGGTTTCCAGGAAAAAACACGAATATTTGTTTTGAAGATATTGCACAAAAAGTGAATGAAGCAATGAATGATTTTTTTAGTGAAGAAATACTAAACAAAGAAATACAATTTATAGCAGAACCAGGACGTTATTTTGCACAAAAATCACATATTTTAGTCCTCAATGTAATAGGAAAAAAAATAATGTATGAAACAAAAGAAAAAGATGAAATAAGAGATGAAATAAAAGATGAAACAAAAGAAAAAGATGAAATAAAA
>JGI25917J50250_1000102_pt1 | contig 20699 bp, 23 predicted proteins | sample LauGreSBDMM110SN_4_FD_50250 | JGI IMG/M metagenome (IMG submission 50250) | reverse complement strand
ATAGATTGTAAATTACCATAATTGTTTTGATTTTGTTTCCATTCAGATGCTACATTTTGTAAAGAAACACCAAAATCTGAAAATACAGATAAAGTATTTTGGTCAAGTGTACCTGTTGGACCTGTTGAACCTGTATCTCCTGTATAACCTGTATAACCTGTTTCACCTGTTGGTCCAGTTTCTCCTGTCACTCCTGTAGCACCGGTATTTCCTGTGTCTCCTGTACAACCTGTTTCTCCTGTCACTCCTGTAGCACCGGTGTTTCCTGTGTCTCCTGTATAACCTGTGTCACCTGTTGGTCCAGTTTCTCCTGTAAATCCTGTTGCACCAGTATTTTCTGCAGTTCCTGGTACTCCTCTTTCTCCAGTAGGACCTGTAGCTCCAGTTTCACCTGTAGCACCAGTACCTGTTGCAGTTCCTGGTACTCCTCTTTCTCCAGTAGGACCTGTATTACCTGTATCACCTGTTGCACCTGTATTTACTGCAGTTCCATCTAACCCAGTTGGACCTGTGAATCCAGTTGGACCTGTAAATCCTGTTTCTCCTGTGGGTCCAGTATTACCCGTAGCACCAGTATTTACTGCAGTTCCGTCTAACCCAGTAGGACCGGTAAATCCAGTTGGACCTGTAGATCCTGTTTCTCCAGTAGGTCCAGTATTACCTGTGGGTCCAGTATTTCCTGTTGGTCCGGTATTACCTGTAAAACCTGTATTTCCTGTGTCTCCTGTAAATCCTTGAGGTCCTTGTGCTCCTTGGTCTCCCTGGTTTCCCTTAGGTCCTCGTAGATATCCTAAATCTTGCCATGCATCTGGACCATTAGTAGAAGGAGTGGTAGAATCTTTTACAGCTGTGTATCCTCTTGCACCTAAAATAGATTCAACAGTTCCAATCAAATAAACATCCGCTTTTGCATAGGTTGTTAATCTGTATAACGCATCAAGATCTGGTAAATTATTAATAAATTTAAATATTCCAGGTTGTGCACCACCTAATGTTGTAGTAAGTGGCATTTCAAGATTACCATTAGCAACTGTTATTTTATTATTTGGATCATCACCAAAATATGCTGATCCATCACCAAAAAAAGCTTCTACTACATACAGATGTGAAAACCATTTTTCATTACTTCCTAAAGATACTGTTCCTGTTTGGTCTGGTTTTAATATAACCGCTGTCCCACCAGCACCATCATCTACAATTTCTTGTGCAGCTACGGCAGGAATAATACTTTCATAAAGTAAACCTCCAAAATTTCCGGTAGGACCCGTAGGTCCTGTATTACCAGTATTACCTGTAGGTCCTGTATTACCTGTATCACCAGTATTTCCTGTAGGTCCTGTATTACCTGTAGGTCCAGTATTTCCTGTATGTCCTGTGTTACCTGTAGGTCCTGTATTTCCAGTATTACCTGTAGGTCCTGTATTACCAGTATTACCTGTGTTACCTGTATTACCAGTATTACCTGTGTTACCTGTGTTTCCTGTAGGTCCTGTATTTCCAGTATTACCAGTATTACCTGTAGGTCCTGTATTACCAGTAGGACCTGTATCACCTGTTGCACCAGTATTAGTTGCAATTCCATTATCTCCTTTAGGACCTGTAAAACCAGTAGGTCCTGTATTACCAGTAGGACCTGTATCACCTGTAAAACCTTGTTCTCCATTTTCTCCTTTAGCTCCTGTATCACCTTGTTCTCCTTGTTCTCCATTTTCTCCTTTAGCTCCTGTAAAACCTTGTTCTCCATTTTCTCCTTTAGCTCCTGTAAAACCTTGTTCTCCATTTTCTCCTTTAGCTCCTGTATCACCTTGTTCTCCATTTTCTCCATTTTCTCCTTTAGCTCCTGTAAAACCTTGTTCTCCCTTTTCACCAGTTGGTCCTGTAGATCCTAAATTTTTATCTTCAATAATAGTAATTGTTTGTTGAATAATGTCTATATCATGCTGTAAATTAGAATATGCATCTTGAGTCGCAATTGATCTTGCTTTATTATTTGCATCCTCTTGACTAATATTTGACGTTGCTGTTGCTGATGCTGATGCTGTAACTAACACACCATAAATAGTATACCCTTTAACTGTAACTGATGAAAAACCAACAAAGATAATGTCCGAAGATTCTTCCATTATTTATAATATACAAATATATATTTTTATTTTATTACAAACAATAATTCTCTAATAGTATGACAAATACTTCCTTTGTTACTTTAGAAAAGATCTTATAAAAAATAGATTCTTCCACCTCTTTTGACATATGATTTTTAATGTAGACTAAAAAATAGACAATATAAATACAGATTTTTTCAAACACTATTTTCAAATAATTAAACAAAATGTTACGAATAGACCAATCATTTACATAGCTACACATTTGTGTATTGGATTGTTTAATATAAAAACTATGTACATCTAATAGTCCAGAAAGAATACGATGAAAATTCGTTTTTTCATTTTTAACATTCAATAAATTTCCTATTTTGTCCAACCCAAACAAATCCAAATATAATATTTTTTTATTTGCTTCTTTATTGAAAATATATGGATTAATTCCATCCATACATTTATTATCATATAAAATGTTTCCATCAATTAAATATGGAATATAACACGACTTGATTATCGTATTGATAATTTCATCTACATTTTTATAATTGGATTTGACAATCTTGGTTCTTTTTTTAATATTATTATAGGTGATATACAATTTGTCATTGATTTGATTACAAATATCATCTGGAATTTTACTAGATAAATAACTCTTTAAATTTTTTATAAATTCTAAATTATGTTTTTTTTTAAAATCATTCAGAATAGATGTGTATAAATCAGAAATTAAATCTAATCCATCAATAAAATACAAGAATGCCGCAATTGATCCAACACTGCAACCAGAAATCCTTTCTATCTTTATATAGTTACGTTTTTCCATTTCTTTTAAAAAATACAAACAACCTACTAGGTAACTTCCATTAAAAAGTCCTCCGTCTAGAATTACATCTAGTTTTAAAGGAGTTTTACAATCTTTTAAATGCTCGGGCAAGTTTTCAATTAGTTTATTCACATATTCATTTATCATTCAACTAGTATAAAATATGATTTACTATTTGAATTTATAACGAAAAACTATTGCGTTTTTTAATAAAGACTCTTTTTATTTTTTCTTGTCTTTTTGCCAAATAAATTAAAAAAAATCTTTTTGTTAGATTTATTGTTATTCGTTTTCTTTTTTATATTTTGAGATCTGTCCATTTTCTTTCTATTCGTTTTCTTTTTATTAAATTTATCCAAATGTTTTTTATCACTCTTTACATGTTTCATGTTCAATTCATCTGGTTTATAATTTAAAAACCATTCTTCAAACTCTTTTTCACCATTTTTTTCTTTTAATTCTTTGTATTTTGCGGACTTATGTTCTCGTATTTCTTCCAATGTTTCTTGGTGTCCATAACAAATAATACTAAATCGTTTCAACAATCCTTTTTGTTCCAGTCTGTTTTTCTCTTGAACATCAAATAAAAACTTTGACATACATAAAATACGATCTGAATATTCTTTGTAATAAGGACGATCTGTATACAAAAATGCCAAGTAAAAACTCAACATGGTATCAATCGTCGCAACCTTTACTTTTTCCCCATGAATATTTATTATATTATAACTATGACATGCAATCGGTTTATAAATAAATGCAACTGTATCAATTCCTACTTTGATTTCGTAGCTTACTGGAACAATTTCACCAATTGGATTTCTCTTAATAATCTTTACATTATTTATATTTATATCTTTTAATCTCTCTTTTACTATTTCTGCAGTAGTTTCAGGATCATTGGACAAAACATCAAAATCCGGAAATTTCTCCAATTTTTTTTGCAAATTTTTCGGCATATATTGAGAATACAAGGTGATTGCATAACCCCCAAAAAATAAAACTCCTTGATTGATAAGCGTCGTTTTCACATTTTCATAGATTTCATCTTCTTTCTCTACATTATTTTCCATTTTTCGTTGAAAGTCAACATCATCACATTTTGCAGCTAACGGATAATTCTTATTCAATAAAGTAAGGCGTTTTAAAACCTTTTCCCATCTGCTTGTATCTCCTACAGGTCTAGATAGTTCAAGATACATTGACATGCGTAAGAAATTAGGTGAAGCGTAAAGTATTCCTGCCACACGAATACATTCTTTTTTCAAAGAATTGAATATTTCTTTTGGTAAATAGGTTATATCTGCAACTGGAATATAATTCACAAAGACTTTATAGGTTCCGTGATGTACTCCTGATTTGGCTTCAACATCCGTAAATCCTAATTTATAGTAAATATTTGCCAACTCTTTTGCGTCATTTAATGGATTGGGAGTAAAAAAATCATAATCTGGAATTTCTACTTCTTTATTGTAGAATTGTTCGGTTTTTGGCAATATATTGTTGATGGCAGTTCCTCCGTAACAAATTAAATTTTTGTGTTTGATAAAATCTTCTACGATTTTAATTATTTTTTTAATGTCTTCTGAATTCACAACGCGTCTAGCTATTTTTTCATCGGCTTTATCCACGGCCATACGTAAAATAGCCAATTCACATTCGCTAAAATTTAACCCATTGCAAATATTTTTATTTTTATTATTTTTCATTCTTCTTATATAAGAATGATATTTTTTATAATTTTTTTATATAATTTTATAATTTTTTATAAATTTATATAAATTATAAAAAATTTCTACTATTACACCTTTTCTCATTTAAAACGCCCATTTTATTTAATGAAAAATGTCATAATCAAGTATATCAACACAACCAGATAGAGCACCCTTTTTTTTAACATTTTAACTTTATTTGTAGAATATGTATCTTGAAAACCATTTTTATTTTTTTTTTGAAATCTATTTGTTTTTGTTTATCACGAAATAAATAATACCCTTCGCATTTTTTATTACAAAATGTTTTTTACAAGTGTTATAAGAAAATTCATCTTCTTGTTTTGTTGGTGATTTATAAGGAATATTATATTTTTCGAAACTTTTTTAAATACTTTTTTAAATACTTTTTTCATTTCTACCATATAATCATTTTTACAAAATCTTCACATTTTTTCAAAGTTGGTTTATTTTTTATTGTTTTATTTAATTTTTTAATAAATGATTTTGATTTATTCATTATTTTTTGAAGTATGTTTTTATTTCTTTTTTTTTGATTTATTCATTTTATATAATATATAATATATAAATATTTAATTATTGGGCGTTTTAAATGAGAAAAGGTGTAAATGTCTAAAGGTGTAAATGTCTAAAGGTGTAAATGTCTAAAGGTGTAATAATGTTATTAAAGTTAAATTATTAGAAGAAGAAAATAAAGAACTAAAAGAAAAATTAAATAAAATCTTTATGTGTGAATAATCCATTACCAGAAGAAATTTTTGTTTCACTATATGATTTAATTATTTTATCTAATAAACTATTTTTACCCAAATAATTATTATAATTTATTAAAATATCTTCTAATCCAAAATAAAGTTTATTATTTCCACTTGTAGTTCTAATTAATGGTAATATTACATTTTTTAAATATGAAGTTTTTGCAATAAAAATATTATTTGACCATTTTTGATGATTTAATTTAGTAATATACCATTTGTAATTACCATCAAATTCTTTTAATTTATTATTATATACAATATTAGGATCATCTAACCAAGATAAACTTTCTAATTTATATGGAAAATTAGAAATATCATGTTTTAACCATTCATCTATATTTGTAGGTTGAGAATATAATGGATTTCCTGGATTTTTTCGATGTCTTAATCTTACAATATCACATAAATTTTCATTTAATAATGTAATACAATCTTCTAATATTTTTATTGTAATATCCTTATTTTCAATTAAATACCAATCATTTTCTGAAAATATAAAATACTCAGTATTTGAGTTTTCAACTAATTTAATAAAACCATCTAAAATACCAATATTATTAGTATCACCTGAATATGTACACTCAAAATTATTAGCAATATCTATATCTTCTTTTGATAATTCTTGAAAAAATATTATTCTATTTTGTGGTTTAATTAAATTAAATAATCCATTTGATTTATGACTTTGCAATGTTTGAGTTAATATATGATGTCTTTTCCAACTGAGATATCCAATAGTTATATTATCCATTTATAATTTATATATATAAATAAATTATATTAATTATATATCTTTTACACTTTTGCACATTTAAAACACCGACTTTTAGATGTGCTATAAATAATTCTTTAATTTTTGCGTTGTATTTTACTTTTCTTAATAAATTTTTTGGTCTTTGATATGTTCCTTTAATTACATTTTCGTATTTTTCTTTTGGTATTTCTGTAATTACTTTATCTATATTCTTCTTTAAATCATCGTATTTAATACCTAGGTCACTAAAAGTTGAGAATACAAAAAAATATTTAGAAAATGAAATATTTAGAAAATGAAATATTTAGAAAATGAACTATTTAATATGTTTTGGGTTATTTTTCTTTTTACACCTTTTAACATTTCAAACGCCGTTTAACTTAAAGATTTAATATGTTATTTATAATATATTAAATGTCTATTTATGGTCATTTCACGCAACAATATTATGGCAATAAAATAATTTTCCCTGAAAAATCATTTTTAATTTCAGGTATTAGTTTTTATAAAGAAAATTGTTCTAATATAACATATGATACTGAATTGCTTATGAAACCCGAACTAGATAATAAATATGACTCATTTGCGATTTCTATTATGAATAATCATAAAATTATTGGATATGTTCCAAATAGTGAAATAAAGGAATTATGTAAAAATAATATAACAGAATCATTAAAAATAATAAATATAAAAATAATAAATGGTAATTACGGAATTCGTGTAATACCAAAATGTTTTTATGTGCATGACCCTATATTAGAAAGTAAAGTATTTTTTTCAAATGATTAAACGGTGTTTGAAATGTTAAAAGGTGTAATAGTAGAAATTTTTTATAATTTATATAAATTTATAAAAAATTTCTACTATTAAATGATATGTTGTTTGGTTGATAAAGTAATTTTTTTGCCTGATTGATAGTCATATTTGCATGTTTCTTAAGAAGTGTTAAAATCTCATCACGTGTTCCAATTCTTGTCATGTTCATTTCATACTCGGACCACCATAATTTTTCATGATCATAATTATTTTGTTTTTCATATTTTGGAATATAAATGATTTCTGTAAACAAATCAAAAGAGACTTTTTTTTTATTGTCAATTTTTCTATAAATTTTTTCATCAACATAATTATACTTTTCTAATAACATTTTTATTATATCTATAAAAATATTTTTATATTTTTAATCATTTTTTTTAATTCATTTTTGTTTTTGTTATTTTTATAAAGATTTGAAATATTCAATCGTTTTTTTAAGTCCAGATTCCAATTCATATTTTGGTTCCCATGCTAAAATAGTTTTGGCTTTTTTAATATTTGGTTTTCTGTTCGTTGGATCGTCTGAAGGCAGTGAACAATAAGCAATTGTTGATTTTGAGCCAGTTAATTTCAATATATTTCCTGCCAATTCTTTCACGGTAATTTCATGCGGATTTCCAATATTTACAGGATAAAAATATTCCGTATTCATCAACTTTATTAGTCCATCTATTTGGTCTTCAATGTAACAAAAACTTCTAGTTTGGTCTCCTTTTCCATAAAGTGTAATATTTTTATTTGTTAAAGCTTGATTTATAAAATTGGATACAACTCTTCCATCATTTTTATCCATTCTAGGACCATAAGTATTAAATATTCTTGCAATTCTTATATCTACTTTATATTGATTATGATAATCCATCATCAATGTTTCAGCAACTCTTTTTCCTTCATCATAGCAACTTCTTATTCCAATGGTATTTACATTTCCACGATACGTCTCAACTTGTGGACTCACTTCAGGCTCACCATAAATTTCCGAAGTAGATGACTGTAAAATAGTCGCTTTTTTCACTCTAGCAAATTCTAACAAATTCATAACACCTGTAAAATTTATTTTCAATGTATAAATAGGATCTATTTGGTATTTTGGAGGCGATGCAGGACATGCTAAATTATATATTTGATCAATCGGTTCTTCTATTTCTAAAGGAAGAATAATATCATGATTTATGAATGTAAAATTTTCATTTTCTAGTAAATGTTTTATGTTTTCAATATTCCCACTATATAAATTGTCAATACAAATGACACGATTTCCTTCTACTAGCAGTCGTTCACATAAATTAGAACCAATAAATCCAGCACCTCCTGTCACTAAAATTGTTTTCATCATACAAAATATAAAATATTTTTATTTTAATATTTTAGTTCAAAAAAAATTATTGTAAAAAAAGATCATTGATTATGTAAATAGTTTCTGTATAATCATTCACTTTAAACCCAGTGACTCTTTTATCATGAAATATTTCATAATCATTTCCTCCCTCATGAACCATATCACCAAAAAAATATATTTTTTCATATTTATTTTCTACAAATTGTAGTGCAAATGTTTTATCCCAACCCTTTGGAAACATGTCAAAACTAATTTGGCCACCAATGGAAAAATTAAATTCATCTGCGATATCACCGAGTTCTTTTTTTATATTCTTAATTAAATCTTCACGGTAACCATGTTTTTTATCTAATTCATTAAATTCTTCTCTTTCTGCTTGACTACAACTTCTTCCTATCGGAGAAACATTGATTAATCCGCTTCTTAATTCAATAAAATTGCCTCTTTTCTTAGGAATATTTAATTGAGATAAACAAAATAATATATTATTAATAATAAAATTATATTTATCTTCTCCTAAAAATTCAACCAAGCTTTTCTCATAAAATAATTCTTGTTTGTAAAATGATTTTAATCCATTCTGTGAAAACATCCAAGTAAAATATTTGAAGTTTTTTTCGGTTAATTGTTCTATTTGTTTTTCCAAATCAGAACCTCCAACAAATCCGATTTCAACATCTTTTTTTAAACTTAATTGGCGTATACATTCTTCCATTGGTTTTTCTATTTTTTTACGCGGAACTGTTAAAGTTCCATCTACATCAAACAAAATCAAGGTTTTCATTCTTAAATATATTTATATTAAATAAATATGTTTATACTATAAAAAATATATTGCTTCTTTCTTCTCTCTTCTCTCTTCTCTTTTCTTTCTTTTCTCTTAACTCTTCCCTCTATTACATATAAGGTTTACGTGACTTACGGACGTAGTGTCCTTTGCGGTGAAACACACGACTTCCTTTTTTGGTGGTAAAATTCTTTCTTCCTTTACGTGTCTTTGACATTGTACCTTTATGATAACTATAAGGACGATGTGTTTTTCTTAAATAATGACCTTTACGGTGATAAACTTTATCGCCTTTTTTAGTAGTAAAATTTTTACGACCTGGATTCGTTTTTGAAAACAAAGAATACATTATAATATTTAAAAATATAATAAAATACAAAAAAAATACAAAAAATACAATTATTTTTCTTAAATTGTTTTTCCATTCCATTCCCTATTCTTTAAAAATTAAAATTGTAATAATCCGTAGATGCATTACGTGTAGCATAAGAATATTCTGGTTTTTGCGGAACGGGATCTGGAATCGTTACAGGAATGTATCTCAATCTTTCAGGTTTCAAACAAAACGCATAACCACATCTATCAAAAAACAAATTGTTTTCTGCTAAAAAGTTGTCTGCGTATTGATAACGCATTGCAACCATTTGACATCCAGCTTCTCTACATAAGATTCCACTAGAATTGACAGGATTTATACCAGAATCCGAAAACACAATCGTCATTCCTCTTCTATTAAAATCCGTCAATTCATTAATATCTGGATTGTTTTTAACACCATAAAAATTATAGGCACGCATAAAAATAGAATTACTAGTCATATTTACATATTCCAAAAACTCTTCATTTTCTAAATAAGCATTATTAATTTTATCAACTACTAAAATGATTTTTTTCATAAATGTAAGTAACGGAACTGCACCCAGATTTTTTCCAAGCGTTTCAAAACTATATTCTTTACCAAGCATAATACTTTCATAGGATTGAAAAATTTTCGCTAAATTGCTGTACATTTTTTGATTATTACTTTTAATTCGTAGATGAATAATAATAGGGTCTCCAAAATTAGGAGCGGTTCCACTTGCAAATGCATAGTTACTTATTGTATGCATAACATCTGCAAAAGGTACATAATTAAATGTTTCTTTTACATAATAACTATCTAAGGTACTTGTTGCAACAACAGGTTTATTATCAATGGAATAAATTTCAAAATCTAATCCACGAACTCCATCTTTAAGCACACTTTTTAAATTACATATATTTACAAAATCATTTTTATAACCTCCACCCGAGCATGCATTGTATGCTGTTTTGATATAATAATCATACAAATTTCCCGAACAATCAGGATCATTGGCGTCAATAGATCGCAAATTTCCATCTATTTTTTTGTATAAATTATTCATATAGTTACACTCTGAATTTTCAAGTCTATTAATATAAATATAATAAAAAATCATCATTAATATGAAAAGAAAAATAATTCCCAAAATAATATTGGAGACAAAGTCTTCTTTCATATTTGAAATTACGCTTAAAGAATTTGTTGATGTCATATATCTAATATATAATAATAAATAATATATTATTATTTTCCAATCAAAACAATTAAATAATATTTATTAGTATATATTAATAAATATGGCAGGTGGTCTAATGAACTTAGTTAGTCAAGGACAACAAAATGTTATTTTAAATGGAAATCCTAGTAAAACTTTTTGGAAAGCAACTTATGCAAAATATACGAATTTTGGAAAACAAAATTTCAGAATTGACTATGAAGGAACACCTACTTTAAATTTGACAGCAGAATCTACCTTTAATTTTAAAATCAAAAGATATGCTGACTTATTGATGGATTGTTACCTATCATTTACATTACCCAGTATTTGGAGTCCTATTTTGCCTCCTCGTGAAATTACAAATTCAGATGGTTCAGTAACATATACCGATTGGGCACCATACGAATTCAAATGGATAGATTATATTGGGGCTCAAATGATTAGTAGAATTACGATTACTTGTGGAAATCAAAAATTGCAAGAATATTCGGGACAATATATATTAAATTCTACCCAGAGAGATTATACTGGAAGTAAATTAAATCTTTTTGATAAAATGATTGGAAATGTTGCTGAATTGACTGATCCAGCTAATTCTGGATCTTATGTAAACTCATATCCAAATGCCTTTTATACAACAAGTCCAGCAGGTGCGGAGCCATCTATCAATGGAAGAATATTATATATTCCTTTAACTTCATGGTTTGGTTTAAAAAGTCAAATGGCCTTTCCTTTAGTTTCATTACAGTACAATGAACTTCAAATTTCCATCACCATTCGTCCCATTAATGAACTATTTAGAATACGTGATGTCATGGATTATGCTAATAATTATCCATACATAGCGCCAAATTTCAATCAAAATTACATGCAAATGTATCGTTTTTTACAAACTCCTCCCGATGAAGAATTGGGACCTCTCTCTTATGTGGACACAAGAAGTATATGGAATCCAGATATTAATTTAAATTGTACTTATTGTTTTCTCTCTAATGACGAAGCAACTCTTTTTGCAAAAAATGAACAAAAATATTTAATTCGTCAAGTTTATGAAAATATTTTTTATAATGTCACCGGACAAAATAGAGTGCAATTAGATTCCCTTGGAATGGTGGCATCATGGTTATTTTATTTTAGAAGAAGTGATGTAAATTTAAGAAATGAATGGTCTAATTATTCAAATTGGCCTTATGATTATATGCCTAGTCCTTCTTATCCTGGGTCTACTACAGGTGACTATCCAAATCCGGATCCAAATAGTCCTAATACAACGCTAGGTCCTGGATTGAATCCTGATGGAACATTATCAGGACTTATGATAAGTGGAGTGTATAATCCGCAAAATATAAGGAGTATATTAGTTGCCCTTGGAATACTCTTGGATGGTGAATATAGAGAAAATATATTGCCAGTAGGTGTATTTAACTATGTAGAAAAGTATGTTCGTACGGGTGGAAATGCTCCTGATGGATTATATTGTTATAATTTTTGTCTGGATACATCGCCTTACTCTTTACAGCCATCGGGAGCCATGAATATGAGTAGATTTACAAACATTGAGTTTGAATTCACTACCATTTCTCCACCGCTGGATCCATATGCACAAGTATTAACCATTTGTGACCAAAACTCGGGTGAAATAATTGGAATTAATAAACCAACATGGCGCGTCTTTGACTACAATTTTGATTTATATGTGATGGAAGAGAGAATCAATATGGTGACTTTTGTCGGCGGAAATGCGGCCCTCATGTACGCCACTTAAAAGTTTCTTTAAGCCACTTTGAGAATTTATTATATAAAAATAAAATATTTTTATTTTTTTCCCAAGACTTTTTTGGAATTTTCATTTTTGGACATTTTTTTTGTCCATTTTTCGAAAAAGTAAAATACTCTTGGGAAAAAAAATTAATAAAAATTAGAAAAATACTGACACCATAAAAATTCTTATGGTGTCAATAGGAAAAAAAGTAATTCAAATTTGTTACGATAATTTTTTTCTTTAAAACTAATTTTTATATTTTTTAATATTTTTTAAGGAAAATTTAATTTGCAACTTTTCTCATTGACAAATTTTGTCAATATTTGTCAATATTTGTCAATAAAAAGTTGCTAAAAAGTTGCAATTTAATTATATGTTTATAAAATGTTACTGTGACTCATGTAAATTATTCATATATAAAATATTTATTTGTCATCTAAATATATAAAATCAATAATTTTCAATAAAAAAGTTGCAAAAAGTTGCAAAAGTTGCAAAATACGAATCAAAAATTTACTTGAACAACGCTTGACAACAATTAACAACGTTTTAACAACGGAAAAAGTTCCAAAAAGTTCCAAATAGTTTTTATGATATTTTTTTATTACCATTATGATAATAAATTAATTGTAAATGATTAAAAATAATTAAACCATAATAGTTGTAAGCAACGCTTAACAACGGAAAAAGTTCCAAAAGTTCCAAAAGTTCCAAAAGTTCCAAAATTTATTATATTTTTGGAAAATAATTTAGCAACTTTTTTATTGACAATATATATCAATGAATATCAATAAAAAAGATGCTAAAAGTTGCATTAATTTTTTTTGCGAAACTTGTAACTATGAAACTAATAGAAAAAGTAGTATGGATAAACATTATTCCACATCTAAACATTTAAAATCAATAAATGTCAATGAAAATGTTGCAGAAAGTTGCAAAAATATAACGTATCCTCATATATGTACAATTTGTAAAAAAACATATAAAGAGGCTTCTGGATTATGGAGACACAATAAAAAATGTCATAATTTATCAAATAATGATGATAATGACAAAGAATCGCTTAAAACAGATAATAAACCTACCGATAACGAACTCATTATGCTTTTAATTAAAGAAAATAGTGAAATGAAAAATCTTATGATGGAAGTAATTAAAAACGGAACACATAATACCAATTCTCACAACAAAACATTTAATTTACAGTTCTTTTTAAATGAAACCTGTAAAGATGCAATGAATATTATGGATTTTGTAGATTCTATTAAATTACAATTATCAGATTTGGAAAAAGTTGGAAAACTTGGATTTGTAGAAGGTATTTCAAATATTATTACAACCAATTTGAAAGCATTAGATGTTACTCAACGTCCAATTCATTGTAGTGATATCAAGCGAGAAGTGTTATATGTAAAAGATGAAGATAAATGGGAAAAAGAAAACGAAGAGAAGAAAAAATTGAGAAAAGCAATTAAATATGTTGCTCATAAAAATACAAAATTGATTTCACAATTCAAAGATAAACATCCTGATTGTGTCAAATCTCATTCCAAACATTCAGATCATTATAATAAATTAATTATTGAAGCAATGGGAGGCCATGGAGATAATGATTTGGAAAAAGAAGACAAAATCATTAAAAAAATTTCAAAAGAGGTTACTATTGATAAATAATTATGACAAATAAGCATTAGATGGCAATGGACCTTCATCTATAAACTCTCCAGATAAACTATAACGGGTTTTATAATTCGGCATATTTTCTAACTTGTCTGGCTTGTAGACATTGTCAAATTCTTTGGTATCTTTATCAAAAGACGATTTCCAAGTATTCACACCCAAATCAGGCATGGCAGGTTTTGCAAATTTATCTTTTGTCACTAATCTTGCCCGTGTTCCAATATCCGTAGTTAAAGTTGAATATGTTGGAGTTAAATTAAATGTTAATTTTCCTGCGTCATTATCGCCAGGAATATTTACATCTTTTTCTGTTTTTTTTGGTTCATAAGGTAGACAACCAGGACAATCAACATCGGAAGTACATTGATCTCCTGTGATAGAGCATTTAGATGGTGGACCGCAAAAATTATTGCATGAATATTTTGTTGTTAACGGCATATTTACGGTATGACTTGTTAACGAAGATTCTAAAACGTAATTATTTCCGTCTTCTTTAATACGATTTTTGGGAATACAAACGGTTTCAGAATCATTATTACTAGTATTATTTTCTTCAAAACCCTCTGCTATATATTGATTTTTAACTAAATAGTTAATCCAAAAAAAGATGAGATTAAAAAGAATCAAACTAATGAATGCTAAAAATATAATATAATATTGTTTTTTTGATATATTCATATACTATTAATAAATAATATATTTTTTTAACAAATTTATTTAGAAATCATGTTCTTGTATAAAATGAAAGAATCGTTTTATTCAATACAATTCTAAATAATTTTATATTATTTTATTATAAGTAATGTCAGATACAAAAACAATTGATGAAAAAAAAAATAAAAATAATAATGATTTTTCTATGAAAGATAGAGCATCTGGTTTGGCAAAATTTATTTTTACGACAATCATACTAATTTTAATGGTTATTTTTTATTTTGCTCTAAGTGGATCTGTATTGTATGGTTGTAAATTAGCACAATCCAATATTTTACCTTCTGACATAAATTGTTATCCTTATACAGATAATAAACCTAGTATTGATTCTATTGAATCAAATATTTTTATTACATCTTCCAGTCCACCATTATCCGCGAAAATCAATTTTCCGCATGACAAATATAATTTAAAAAATATGATTATTGATTTATTTAGAGATTATAAGAGCGAACCGAATTCTCATTTTTTAGTCAACTATTTCATTTCCATTATTGAATCATTAATCGCATTCAATTATTCATGTATCAACTATATATTTAATTCATTAAATGCATCACCAGAAATTATTATATTATTATTTGGTCCAATTATCACATCATTTATAGCAACACTAATTGTTATATTAGATAATTTTTATTTGATATATTTATGGTTTGCTCAAATGAGTTGGTTTTTTAAGACAAACCGAAATGCAAATACAGATAAAGAACCATTATGGGAGTCCGTTACCATGTTCAGTCCATTTAATTATACGATGGCTGTATTATTGGTGATTTTATTTATCATATTATTTTTTGTTCTTTTGGTTGGTCTTCCAGTATTGCCATTTGTCACCGTTACATGGTGTTTATTTTCATGTGTTTCATTTAAATCTGAAATGAATAATAAACCATCCGATATTTTTACAGTAATGAAAGATATGTTTAATTTCTATAAACTACATATCATGTCATTTGCTAGTGCTTTTATTGTACTAAGTGCTTTTGCAAATCTGGGAGTTGTTGAAGGAATTGTTTGCATTATTTCTTTGTGTTTAATTATTTGGGGAGTTGTTTCTATTAATATTTTTAAATCCATCAAACCAGAAGATTTATCCGAATTAGTTGTTAGTAAACAAGCAACCAAGATTTGTAATAAGGTTACAAAAAAACATAGATTTTCTATTTATGATTTTTTATTTTCTAATAAACAAAAAGGTGGGAAACATTTTACAAACGAATTGAAAAAAATAGGAGAAAAATTGAAACAAAAATAATCTATAATAAAAGTGTAAAAGAGTAAAAGAGAGAAATCGCAATAAAATAAAATATAATGTAATAAATATAATATAAAAAATACAATGTATATTTTATATTATGGCAAATACAAATACAAATACAAAAGAAAAAAATAAACAAAAGAAACAAAAGAAACAAAAGAAACAGGAACAAAAAGAAAAAGAAAAAGATAAACAAAAAGAAGAAATGAATGCTTTGCCTATGGTGAGTATATGTACACCTACATTTAATCGTCGTCCATTTATTCCATATATGATAAAATGTTTTGAACATCAAACCTATCCAAAAGACAAAATAGAATGGATTATTGTTGATGATGGAACCGATAAGATTGAAGACTTAGTGTCGCATATTCCACAAGTAAAATACTTTAAATTCAATGAGAAATTAACGTTAGGAAAAAAGCGAAATGTTTCACATGAAAAAGCGTCAGGTGATATTATACTTTATATGGATGATGACGATTATTATCCTCCTGAAAGAATTACTCATGCTGTAGAAACACTACAAAAAAATCCTCAAGCATTGTGTGCAGGATCAAGTGAAATGTTTATATACTTTAAGCATATCAATAAAATGTATAAATTTGGTCCTTATGGTCCGAATCATGCTACAGCGGCTACTTTTGCATTTAGAAAAGAGTTATTACAACAATCTAGATATGATGAAACAGCGTGTTTAGCAGAAGAAAAACATTTTTTAAAAAATTATACGATTCCGTTTGTTCAATTGGATTCCATGAAATCTATTTTAGTGTTTTCACATAATCATAATTCTTTTGATAAAAAACAGTTATTAAATCAAGGTGTAAATAACTATATAAATGAAACCGTTTTAACACCAGAAATGTTTATAAAAGAACCAGAAATTTTGCAATTTTTTATGAAAGACATTGATGAATTATTAAATCAATATCAACCAGGAAAACCTGAAAATAAACCGGATGTATTGAAACAAATAGAAGATATTACTAGGAATAGAGAGAAAATGATTCAAGAGCAAAAAATAAAAGAAATGGAATATAAAAAAAGGTATCAGTCAAGTTTTATTAATAATGATAATGGTGTCAATGATATTATCAAAACATATAGAAAACAAATAGATGATATGACGGTATTGATGCAAGAATTAACGTTAGAAAATACTTACTTGAGAGACAAATTAAAATATCTAGAAGATAAAATGAAATAAATGATAAAAAGATACTTAAAAAAATAACATTATAAATATCATAATAGTTTGTTCTAATGGAATATTATGATAATAGATTTAGTCCTACAGAAGCCAATGATTACGATAATGAAATTAAAACTGCAAAGTCTTATGATTCTGGATATAATATTATATATAGATACATAACTCGCGTAGATGGAATTAAAAAACGTACAAAAATTGAAGTCTATACGTCAGGAAACATAGGAACACGTATTAGAGACGCGGAATCTGGTTTATATTATTCAGAATTAGTAGGATCCAAAGAAGATAAACAATTTTTCAAGGTGCAATTATCAACTGGTGAATGTAATAGTAAAAATGGATCAAGAACATTGTACTATTTATCACCAATGCATTATTATTCTCATTTAAAAATTCCTTATGATAATGAAATAGAAAAAAAATGGACACTAAATAAAGGAAAGTAAAAGGAAAGTAAAAAAAATAGAAGTAAAAGAAATTAAAATAAAAAAATGAAATTAAATATAATAAATATAATTTATAATAATACTTAATCAAATGTTTCATCGTTTATATCTTTTAATATTCATCTTTCTATTTAATCAAAAAGCTGTTATAGCAATGTCACCAACTATTAAAATAAATATAAATTCAAATTCAAATTTTTATCAATGTAAACAAAGACTATATAATACTTTTTTAAGAATACTTATTCACAATGATTATAAGACAATAAAGCAAAAAGTAAATAAGACTTATCAAGAATTTTTAACAAATTATTATAATAATTGTCAAGCTTATTATAGCTTAGATGAAACAGATCTTTTTGTAATAGATAGCTTAGTTCAAATAATATTATAATTTATAATTTATAAAAATAATGATTTTATAATTTATAAAAATAATGATTTTATAATATATTAAAAATAGTATATTATAAAAGATGTTATATATTTTTTTTCTTATTTCAAATATTTCAAAAATAATAAGAAATCAAATGTTAAGTAGTACTAGTAAACTAGATGATTTATCAATAATTCCAGACATATATAATAAAACATCTGGATACGATGACAGATTTGAATTAAATAAAAATGATATAGACTATGAACAGTTACAAAGTATTTCAATAAATATGGAAAAGAAAAAAATACTAAATATTTTAATATCGGATATGGTTTCAATAAACAAAAAAATTGATTTAGTCAACAAACATAAAATACTTAATCCACCAAATATTTCTCAAATGAATTTTTTTGCAGGAGGATTAATAAAAGATTTTTATTTTTAAATTTCTTAAATTTCTTAAATTTCTTCTATTTCTTCATCAATTTCAATTTCTTTATCTAAAATTCCTTGTGCATTTTCTTTTACATATTTTTCTATGTACCGATTAATACGATTAATATCTAATTGTGTTATTTCATAATTTTCAAATAAATCTGATGTTTCATTTACAACATCAATTCTAGACTTCAAATTATAAAAAAAACCAAATAAATCCTTTTTATCCATTCCTAATTTTTGACATAATTTTTGAATAAATAATGAATTATTGTATTCAGTGGAATACTTTGTTAAAACCTTAGTAAATCTAATTTCAGAACACTTTGCCTTTTGTTTATTATTAAAATGCTCATGATATAATTTATTGTTTTGAAATGTTTTAATTAGTGAACTCATTTCATTAAATTGCCATATTTGATTTTGAAACGTAATTCTATCTATATAATCAGCAAAACAAATATTATCAAGTTGATTAATATAAAAAGGGATAGAATCTTTTTTTTCTATTTTATCAATCATATCAATTATATTTTCATGCCATAAAAGTCCAACACTAGTTCTATCGGTTTCATTCATAATATTTACATGTTCGTTGATATTATATTGATTATTAATAAGATTATGTGTTATTTTTTTTGCATCATCATTGAATGACTTGGTTTGAAATATTTTATCAATAATATTATTTTTAAATATATCAGGTTTTGCTTTATAAATATGAAAAATATTATTTAATTTTCTCAAGTCTCCTTGAATATAGTGAATCATATTTGTTTCAATACTAGAGTTAATAGAAGGTACCATTGATTTTATAATAGTTGACATTTCACTTCCTGTAGGTGTTAACAGCTCTACTGTATTACAAACCTTCATTAGTTCTTTGATTTTTTTATCAATACGATAATTTCCTATGCAAATAATTGGATTGATAATGATTTCTTCATTTTTTTGTTTTTTTGTTTTTTTAGGTCTTATTAATTTAATGAGTGTATTAATTCCTCCCTTATCTCCACTATTCATTCCATCTATCTCATCCATAATAATAGCTATTTTCCTAATTTTTTTATTAAAAAGACTAATAATATTTCTATCTGATATATTATGTTTTGTAATTTCTTCAATAATAGATGTATTTCTTATATCGCTCGCATCATATTTAATAATATCATAATCCATTTCTTTTAATATATTTGTTACAAACGTTGTTTTACCAGAACCTGGACTTCCATAAACATAAATTCCATGTTTAAAAAGTTTGTTCCCTTTATTTTCTTCAAATGAATTCAAAATATTTTTTATAAAAACAACCTTTTTCTCTCTATTTAATATGTTATTTATGTTTAAGTTTTCCATCTTATATGTTTAGAAATATTCTTTTTATGTTGATTTTGACACAATCCATATACTTTTAAAAATTCTAAGATCATATTTCTACATTGCGTAGACGAATTTTCAATACAGTAGTCAATAATAAAATAAATATAATTTTTATAAATTACATTTTTATAAACATATTTTTTTTTGTCTAACCATTTTTTATAATTTTCTTCTATAATTTTGTTAAACACAAATGAATGATCGCGACGAATTGTATCACGAATATAGTTTTCATAGTTAAGTATATATTTTTTTGTATAAAAATGATATAAATGATAATTTTCTTTGTTTGTAAAAACCATTACAATCATTGGAATATATTCTTTTATTATTTGAATCAATTCATCTGGTAAATCTTGTATTTTTTTACATATGTCATACCTATTTAAAGTCATTTATTATATATTTTATTTTTATAAATATTATAATTGTATTTATAATATTTATAAACACTTTATTCTTAATATATTTGTATATGTTTTAAGAACATGATGATAAATCTGATGATGATGAATTACATGGATTTTCAACACCATAGGTTATTCCATCCCATGAAACTTTGCAATTATTCGCCCATGTATATTTTGCACATTTTCCATTTGAACCAGTATAAGTTTGAGTATTAAAATTCATGATTTGATGAGGCTGACCAGTTGGCGGAGGACAAACCCCTAAATCTTTTATATTTATACATGTAGAATTATTTCCTGAACCGTCACTTGCCCACCAATCAGGACACTCAG
>JGI25917J50250_1000098_pt1 | contig 21102 bp, 12 predicted proteins | sample LauGreSBDMM110SN_4_FD_50250 | JGI IMG/M metagenome (IMG submission 50250) | reverse complement strand
AAAAACAAGAAAAACAAGAAAAACAAGAAAAACAAGAAAAACAAGAAACAACTGAAGAACAAGAAACAACTGAAGAACCTGAAACAACTGAAGAACAAGAAACAACTGAAGAACCCGAAACAACTGAAGAACCCGAAACAACTAAAAAACACGAAACAATTGAAGAACAAGAAAAACAAGAAACAACTGAAGAACCTGAAACAATTGAAGAACTAGAAAAAGAAAATATTACACTTAAATTGGAAGAAAAAGAAAAGGAAGATGAAGAAGAAGAAGAAGACGAAGAAGAAGAAGAAGACGAAGAAGAAGAAGACGAAGAAGAAGAAGACGAAGAAGAAGAAGAAGACGAAGAAAAAGAAGATGATGAAGAAAAAGAAGACGAAGAAGAAAATGAGGAAGAAAAAGAAGAAGACGAAGAGGAAGAAGATGAAGAAGAAAAAGAAGACGAAGAAGAAGAAGAAGAAGAAGATGAAGAAGTAGAAGAAAAAGAAGAAGAAGAAGAAAAAGAAGAAGATGAAGAAGAAGAAGAAAAACAAACAGATGAAGAAATAGAAGAAGACGAAGAAGAAGAAGACGAGAAAGAAGAAGAAGATGAAGAACTTTTTGAAATTGAAATAAATAATGTTACATATTGTACTAATAATGAAGAAAATGGTATTATTTATGAACTAACTGAAGACCAAGATATAGGTAAAAAAGTAGGCTATTTTAAGAACGGAAAATCTTTTTTTTACTAATAATAAAATATAATTATATTATAAATAATGATTGAATTATGTCCCCCAGCAATAATATATTTAATATTTTCAGCAATTCAAATACTTATTGATGCGTTTAAGGGATTATATAATACCGCATTAATAAAAATAATAGTTGCTACAATGGTTACTTTATTGTTAAATATACTTTGCCAACAAGGTTTAAATGTTGTCTCATGGATTATAGTATTTATTCCTTTTATTTTGATGACAGTAGTAGTAAGTATGATACTTTATGTCTTTGGATTAAATGCCGCCACAGGAAAGTTAAATTATGCTTGTAATGATTATAATAAATGTCCTCAAAATGTGAAAGTTGATCTTTCGGGTAATATAATTATTTATGACCCTACATATAATCCATTAAAACAGCCTGTAGTTTTTAAATCTCCAAATCTAATAGTTCCTAATCCAAATTCAAATTCTAATGTAACAACTATTTTAATTCCAACCTCTTCGTCAAGTAGCCCAATATATCAAAGCTAAAAATATATATTATTAAATTGACTTAAAAATTGTTTTATATTTTATAACAATATTATGAAGGTATTTTTAAAGATTTTAAATAATTTTTTGTTTTTTATATATTTAGCATTGGTTACTACTGATTTATTTAAGACAATTTATCCTGAAACATTTCAAATATATATTACAAATATAGGTTATAAAGTGATTTATTACTATAGTAAAACACAAATCATAATTAAAAATGTTTATGATAATTTACCGGAAAAAATTAAACATATTTTATTTTTTGCTTATCTCTATATTTACCATAGTGGTGAGAATAATAACAATAACAATAATATAATTGAAGTAGTATTTGAAGGAAATATTATTAATAAAATTAGTAAAAATGATGTTGATAAATTATTAAATATTAATTATGACTTTATTTTGTGTTCTGAAACTTTGGGAGATTTGACACATAAACGCATAATTTATGCGGAAGATAATTTAGATATTAACGACGAATCATTATTCGTATGTGAGCCCTCCGAAATAAAATTTATAATGACNGAAATCATTTTAGAAGATAAAAAATTTACTATTGATTTTAAAATTAATAACCATAACTATTATGTATGCGATAATAAATTTACTTCTAAGTTCATAATATATTTTTTAAATGAATACTATAGTCAAGAAATAAAGGGGATTTCTTTAGATAAATTACAAAACTATGAAGTTTCGTTTTTAGATCACAACGTAAGTCAAAAAAGTTTTGACACAAAATGTAACATTAAAATAGATAAAAATGGCTACACTATTTTTACCGAATAGTAATTTTTTTTTATATTAAATAAATTAATAAAACAATATAAAAAAAAATGAAATAATAAATAATAGATGGTTCCTCTGCATACTACAATGGCAACAGAAAGAAACACTACAGAAGAATACCATAATTTGTCGGATCGTTGGACGCTTTGGGCACATTTACCTCATAATACAGACTGGAGTATAAATAGTTATATTAAAGTATTTACTTTTACGAATGTTGAAGAAACTATTGCGGTTACCGAAACGTTACCGAGCGTACTCGTAGAAAATTGTATGTTATTTTTGATGAGAGAAGGTATTAAGCCAACGTGGGAGGACCCAAAAAATAGAAACGGAGGTTGTTTTTCATATAAAGTTTCAAATAAGAATGATTGTAAGGTTTGGAAGGATTTAACTTATGTTGTGGTTGGTTCATCCGTAAGTAGTAATATTAACTTTGTTAATGCTGTAACTGGGATAACTATTTCTCCCAAAAAAAATTTTTGTATTATTAAAATTTGGATGACCGATTGTAATAATCAAAATCCTGGTATTGTAACTACCGATGTTAAAGGATTATCTCCTCAAGGATGTTTGTTTAAAAAACATACACCTGAATATTAATATATTTATTTTAACAAATTTGTAAAAAAATTAATATATCTATAAAAAGTATTTTTATAAATACATTTTTTTATCTAAAAATTATAATACTTATTATTTATTTAAAGAAATAAATAATATACTATAAATATGTTGGTAAAAGTAAACGAAAAAAATTATAAAGTTGAAGATGAAGAGTTTATCAAAATACCACATGAATATTTTCAAAATTTATCAATCCTTAAAGATGTTAATATATTAGAAAGGTTAGTTTCTCTTTTTAATGAATTAAATTTGATAAATATAGAAAACTTAATTTTATATAACACAACGCACGGCGGATTTTTGCCAATAAATTGTTGTACTCATTTTAAAAATATTTATCTTTTAGAAACTGAAAATAATCACCAAGAAAATATTATTTTTAACATTCAAAATAGTAAAATAAACAATATCAATTTTGAAAAAAATATTAATAATATTAATAACCATACCATTAACTCATCTGTTCTTATTTTTTCTGAAAATGATAACTCATTAAATACGCAATATATTAAACAATATACACCGGCATTACTAACAACATATAATATTGACATAGTTGCTTCTAATGTTTACAGCAAAATATTAAAGCTTACAAATACTAATTTTTATTTATATTTACCAGATAAACTACTTCAAAACTTTGAAAAAGAATTTTCTTATTTTATTGTGAATAATGAAGAACTTAGTTATGACAATTTAATACATTTATGTATTATGGTTAAAAATGCCGGACCACAATTTGAAAACATGTTAAAAGATAACTTTGATATTATTGATAGATGGACAATATTAGATACTGGAAGCACTGATGATACAATTGATATTATTAAACGTGTATTAGTTGATAAAAAAAAAGGAGAATTATACCAAGAACCATTTATTAACTTTAGAGACAGCAGAAATCGTTGCTTTGAATTGGCTGGTACTCCATGTAAATTTATACTAACATTAGATGACACATATGTAATAAAAGGTAATTTAAGAAATTTTTTAAATGAAGTAAGAGGAGACCAATTTAGCGATTCATTTACACTTTTTATTCATAGTGGTGACACTACATATGGTTCTAATCGTATTGTAAAAAGTCAAACAGGTCTTAGATACGTCCATAAAATACATGAAGTTATTAGCGACAAAAATAATAAAAATATTGTTATTCCTGAAAATTATGCCTATATATTTGATAACAGATATGATTATATGGAAAAAAGAACAATGGAGAGAAAACAACTTGACCTTAAATTATTATTTGAAGAAATTGAAGATAACCCACATGATCCAAGAGCCTATTATTATTTAGCACAAACATACAATATTCTTGAAGATTATGAAAAAGCATTTTTTTATTTTAATAAACGATGTGAAATAGTAAACGCTGGATTTTTACAAGAGCGTGTTGATGCGGCATTTGAAAGAGCAAGAATTGCTAATTTTAGATTAAATAAACCTTGGGAAGAGTGTGAACAACTATATTTAACTTGCCATAAAATTGATGAGACAAGACCTGATGCTTTATATTTTATCGGTGCTCACTATTATTTAGAAAATAATTTTATAGAGGCCTTTCCATATTTTAAAAAAGCATTTGAAATAGGATTTCCTACACATTGCCAATATTCTTTAAAGCCAACACTGAGTTTTCATTTTTTGCCTAAGTTATTAACAAAAATATGCTATAATTTAACAGAATATGAAATTGGTGAAGCAGCCGCCAAATTTTTTATTTTGAATAATAAACCGGATGCTGAAGATTATAATGAAGTCTTATCTTGGTATAATATATTTGTAAAATTAAATCAATATAAAGGACCTAAAATAGTAAGAAATCCAAATAAACCAATTTTATGTTTCGTCGCAGATGGCGGATTTAACCCTTGGACTGGTTCCACTATTTTAACATCAGGTGTAGGTGGATCAGAAACATATATTATTGAAATGGCACGACATATTCATCGTCTAGGATACTTTGATGTATTTGTATTTTGTAATACTCCAAATGGAAATAATGAAACATTTGAAGGAGTTAATTATTATCATTTAAATCAATATTATGAATTTGTTAATACTACATATATTCATACCTGCATTGTAAGTCGTTTTTCAGAATATTTACCAGTAGCATTTAAGGGTTTTTGTGAAAATGTATATTTGGTTGTTCATGATTTAACACCAAGTGGCATAGTAATACCAATAGATTATAAATTAAAAAATATCTTTTGTTTAACGGAATGGCATGCCAATTATTTAGGAAATATATTTCCATCATTAAAAAGTAGAATAGTTCCTTTTTATTACGGAATAGATAACAGGTTTAAAAATAATGAAATTAATAATAAAATAAAAAATAAATTTATATATTCATCTTTCCCTAACAGAGGACTATTACAATTATTACAGATGTGGCCTAAAATTTATGAAAAAGAACCTAGTGCAACATTATATATTTATGCCGATCTAGATAATAAATGGTCTAATGATGTAGAACCGGCTAAAATGTTAGAAATAAAAACTTTGTTAAACGAATACAAAAAAAGAAATAACAGATTGGGAATTTATTATTGTGGATGGGTGGGAAAAAAAGAACTTGCTGAGGCTTGGTTGTCTGCTGATATTTGGTTTTATCCATGTACATTTATGGAAACATTTTGTTTAACAGCTTTAGAAGCTGCCAGTTCAAAAACTTTAGCAATCACGAATGATTTGGCAGCGTTACAGGATACAGTTGGAAATCGTGGAGTTATTATTAGTGGAGATGCAACAACACAAGAATGGCAAGAACAAGCATTAAAACAAATTTTTTATTATATGGATGAACGAAATAAATATGAAAAACAATATTTTATAGATATTAATTATGACTGGTCTTTAACTTTAACGTGGGCTAATCAAGCAAAAAAATTATTAGAAGAGTATATTTCACCTAACTGCGTTTTACAATATAAAGGAATATATAATTGGACGAACGATATACCAGCTGGAAGTAAAGATATTTTTTTGAGTGTAATAAATTATTTTAATAATATTTACCATAAAGTAAACACAAACCAACAAATTCGTGTTCTTGAAATAGGAGTTTATTGTGGCATTTCTTTGATTAATTTAGTCAAAGCTATTCCAAATTCTATTGGTTATGGAATAGATGTGTGGAAAAATTATAATGAAAATGATCTGTTAAAAAATATGGATAGTTTAAATGTAGAAGCATCTTTTCATTATAATGTTAATGCTTCGGGATTAGGAGATAAAATTTTTGGAATTAAAGCAAATTCAAGCGATAAATTATTTGAATATATTAAAAACGGATTTAAAGCAGATTTTATTTATGTGGATGGTTCACATTTATTATTAGATTGTTATATGGATTTAGTACTTTCATGGCAAATTTTGGAAAAAGGAGGCATATTAGCAATTGATGACTATTTATTATATGAAAAAAAAAATAATGTTTTAAATAGTCCTTTTCATGCGGTCAATCATTTTTTAGAATGTTATGAAGGCAAATATAAATTACTAGACAAAAATTATAGAATATTTTTAGAAAAACTATAAATATTATATTGTATAAAATAATAAATATGTAAATAATAAATATGTATATTAAGATATAAATATTTATTAAAAAATAGATTATATGAAAAAATCAAGTGAATCTAATAATATTAATATTTTTGATGGTAATTTTGAGAATATTAACAAAGATTATAACTATTTAAGTATTCAAAAATATTTCTGGACACCAAATACAAAAATAAATACAATTATTGAAAATTTTGCGTTAGCTAATAATTTTAAAAAAAATTTAGAAATTGGTCCAGGAAATATCCCTTTTAAACTTGCGACACATTTTATTGGAAGCAATGAATATATTTCTAATTATATTGAAGTTGACATAGATAATCAGGTACTTCCATTTGAAATAAATTTTTTTGATTTTGTTTATTGTAGACATGTTATGGAAGATATACAAAACCCGGATTTTGCTTTGAAAGAGATTTTTAGAGTAAGTAAATTTGGCGGATATATTGAAACACCATCTCCTTTAATTGAAATTTCAAAAGGTGTGGATGGAATAAACTTAAGTAACTTATATTGTGGCTATATGCATCACAGATATATTGTATGGTCAAGTATAGAAAAAAATGAAATATATTTTTTACCTAAATATAGCTGTATTTTAGATAATTTCTTAAATTTTACTGATGAAACAAAAAAAAATTTATTTTATTTAATTAATAATTATCCTGTTTACTGGAATAATTACTTTTTATTTACTTATAAGAAAAAACCTAATATTTTTATGTATAAAAATGGTATTAATTTTAATATAAAAGGGGATTATATGATAGGAGAGTATATTATGTTAGTTAATAGAGCTATTAATGAAAGTATACAAAACACTAATTATTTTATTCAAAATTATAAATCTTTTTTAGATAATGGAATATAATATATTATTATTTTCTAAAACATATTTTTTTACATTTTTTCTTATTTTTTCTTATTTTTTTGCCCTTAAAATTGGCGTTTGAAATGTAAAAAGGTGTAAAAATATTTTAAATTTTAAATCCATCTATAAGGACCATTTAAGTCACCTTTTACAATAACATCATCTTTATTTACTTCAACATCAATGCTATTTCTTTTTCCATAAACGTGCCAATAAAATTTACAAGAACCATTATTGCTATAAACTGTAAATTGATTGTTAATTATTTCAGAGCAAAGTAATAAAACAAATTTGCCTTCAAATATTGGTGTAACCTGAATAGTAAAATCTGTAGCTAAATATTGAACGTATTCTGGCAATGTTATTATTGTTTGACTGTTATCTAAAGTTATTTCATCTTTACCACGATAATAAACACCTGCTTCAGGACCTTCTAAACAAGCATGTATTAAATATTTATCTTGGTTATTTGGTGATGGGTGGTCGATAACGAACGTTTTGTTAGCATTTGTAGAAGGACTACCACTTCGTGTCATTTCACCTGTTGTTGTATTATACATAACGAGAAAGTTATCTGGTGTGAATTCTGTTCTTACTGGCGAAACATAAAAAGCATCTGATGCAGCACCTGTTACAGCTAATCCTGAAGCATTTAATACAATTGTATTTGCTGCTTGACCTGTTTGACCTGCAAACTGACCAATCGCAATCGCATTTATACCTTGTCCTGTTAATCCCGATTGATAACCAATCGCAATAGCACCTGAACCTTGATTTGTTGTACCTACTTGTACTCCAATAGCAATTCCATTTGTTCCTTGTGTTGCTTGTCCTGATTGAAATCCTATTGCGATAGCTCCTGATTGTTGATTTGTTGATCCAGCAGTATTTCCTATTGCAATTCCATTCATTCCTTGTGTTGTTTGTGCAGCAAGATTACCAATAGCAACAGAAAAATCACTTTGATTTGTTGATCCAGCATTATTTCCTATTGCGATTGCATTTGTTCCTTGTATTGCTTGTCCCGCTTGGTATCCTATTGCAACTGCTCTTGTTCCTTGATTTGTGGCACCAGCACTATTTCCTATAGCAACTGCTCTAATTCCTTGAGTGCTTGCACCAGCATTATTACCAATAGCAACAGAAAAAGAACCTTGATTTGTTGAACCGGCACTTTCACCAATTGCAGTTGCTTTTGCACCTTGATTTATTGATCCAGCAGTAACACCAATTGCTATACTATTTAAACCTTGTGTTAAACGACCACCCCGATAACCAATAGCAATAGCACCTGATTGTTGACTGGTAGCACCAGCACTATCACCAATTGCTATACTATTAAAACCTTGTGTTAAAAGACCAGCCTGATAACCAATCGCAATAGCACCTGTTTGTTGACTGGTAGCACCAGCAGTAACACCAATTGCTATACTATTAAAACCTTGTGTTAAAAGACCAGCCTGATAACCAATAGCAATAGCACCTGATTGTTGACTGGTAGCACCAGCAGTAACACCAATTGCTATACTATTAAAACCTTGTGTTAAAAGACCAGCCTGATAACCAATCGCAATAGCACCTGTTTGTTGACTGGTAGCACCAGCACTATTTCCTATAGCAACAGCAGATGCACCTTGACTGGTAGCACCAGCACTATTTCCTATAGCAACAGCAGATGCACCTTGAGTGCTCTGTGCAGCTGTGTCTCCAATCGCAATAGCAGATGCACCTTGACCGGTACTACCAGCACTATTTCCTATAGCAACTGCTCTTGTTCCTTGACCGGTACTACCAGCATTACTTCCTATAGCAACTGCTCTAATTCCTTGAGTGCTTGCACCAGCATTATTACCAATAGCAACAGAAGAAATACTTTGATTGATAAATCCAGAACCATTTCCTATTGCAACTGAATTCACTCCTTGTGTTAGTCGTCCTGCTTGGTATCCTATAGCGACAGAACTATCACCTTGATTAATAAGTCCTGCTTGAAATCCTATTGCTACACTATATTGTGATTGTGTTTGATTACCTGCTTGAATTCCTATAGCAATAGCTGCGGTTCCTTGTGTTAAATAACCCGCTTGAAAACCAATGGCTATAGCACCTGTTCCTTGACTGGTAGCACCAGCAGTAACACCAATAGCTATTCCATTTATTCCTTGTGTTGAATTACCCGCTTGAAATCCTATTGCGATGGAACCTGTTTGTTGATTTGTTTGACCTGCTTGTACTCCAATAGCGATTCCACTTGTTCCTTGTGTTGCTTGTCCTGCTTGTAATCCTATTGCGATAGCTCCTGAGCCTTGAGTTGATGAACCGGCAGCAACGCCAATTGCTATTCCAAATTGTCCTTGACGTGTAAATCCGGGTGCTCCTTGGGTCGCTGAAAATGTTGCTCCTATGGCGATTCCATTTGTTCCTTGTGTTGCTTGTCCTGCTTGAAATCCTATTGCGATAGCATTTTGGCGTTGATTTGTTTGACCTGCTTGTGCTCCAATAGCGATTCCATTTGTTCCTTGTGTTGCTTGTCCTGCTTGTAATCCTATTGCGATTGCTCCTGATAGTTGATTTGTTTGACCTGCTTGTGCTCCAATAGCGATTCCATTTGTTCCTTGTGTTCCTTGTCCTGCTTGAAATCCTATTGCGATTGCTCCTGTTTGTTGATTTGTTGCCCCAGCATTAACACCAATAGCGATTCCATTTGTTCCTTGTGTTGCTCGTCCTGCTTGTAATCCTATCGCAATAGCACCTGAACCTTGATTTGTTTGACCTGCTTGTGCTCCAATAGCAATCGCTCCTGAACCTTGTGTTGTTTGTGCAGCAAGATTACCAATTGCTACAGATTGATACCCTTGATTTGTTTGACCTGCTTGTGCTCCAATAGCAATCGCAGTACCAGCTTGATTATAATTACCCGCAAAATAACCAATTGCTACTGATTGACCCATATTGGATGCTGCACCAGTCATTCCTTGGTTAAAACTTCCTGCTAGATATCCAATAGAAGTGCAATAAGCTACTTGGTTTGTTTGACCTGCTTGATGTCCTATAGCAATAGAATATCCTGCACCAGCAGAAGCTACAAAACTCAAACCTTGTTCATAATATCCCGCTTGATAACCAATGGCGATACCATTTGTTGCTTGATTTGTTTGACCTGCTTGTACTCCGATGGCAATTCCATTTNTTCCTTGTGTTNCTTGTCCTGCTTGACATCCAATAGCAATAGCTCCTGAACATTGTGAATCACTACCTGTTTGATTACCAATAGCAACAGCACTTTGTCCTTGTGTATCATAACCTGCTAGATAACCAACAGCAATTGAATTATCACCTTGTACATTAGTTCCAGCTTGATTACCAATAGCAACAGCACTTTGTCCTTGTAAATCATTACCTGTTCGATTACCAATCGCAACAGAATCACTTCCTTGTGATGTATTTCCTGCTTGATAACCAACAGCAACCGAACCTTGAGCTTGTGATGTATATCCTGCTTTATAACCAATCGCAACAGAATCACTTCCTTGTGATACATAACCTGCTTGTACTCCAATAGCGATTCCATTTGTTCCTTGTGTTGTTTGTCCTGCTAGAGAACCAATAGCAATAGCACTTTGTCCTTGTGATGTATATCCTGCTTGTTGTCCAATAGCAACCGAATCTGTTCCTTGGTTATTTTTACCAGCTTCGCTACCAATCGCAACCGAATATAGTCCTTGAGCTAAATTGCCTGCAGCAGGACCAATGGCAATAGCCTCGCCTCCTTGTGATGTATATCCTGCTTGATAACCAACAGCAACCGAACTTTGAGCTTGTGATGTATATCCTGCTTGATAACCAACAGCAACAGCATTTTGTCCTTGTGTATCAAAACCTGCTAGATAACCAACAGCAATTGAATATTCACTTTGTACATTAGTTCCTGCTTGTAAACCAATAGCAACAGCACTTTGTCCTTGGTTATTATTACCAGCTTCGCCACCAATCGCAACCGAATATAGTCCTTGAGCTAAATTGCCTGCTGCACGACCAATGGCAATAGCCTCGCCTCCTTGTGAATCACTACCAGCACCATTTCCGATAGCAACAGCAGATTCACCTTGTGATGTATATCCTGCTTGTTGTCCAATAGCAATACCGTTTGTTCCTTGTGTTGAATTACCAGCTTGATAACCTATGGCGATTGCTCCCGATTGCTGTGTACCTCTACCCGCTTCTACTCCAATCGCAATAGCGTTGTTTCCTTGTGAGGATTGTCCGGCATAATTCGCAAAAGCGAGTGGTCCATTTCCGGTTATTTGCCATGAACTTGTTAAATCATTCCAGTTTAATGCTTGAGCCCAAATTGTGCCATTAACTCCAACAGATCCTGTTGCACCTTGTGGTCCTGTATATCCTGTAGAACCAGTTGGACCCGTATTTCCTAAAACACCAAATGATGTACTTAAATTAGAATAAGTATCAGCACTTTCATAATATGTATTCAATATTTGTGTTGCTCCAGTCGTGTTGTTTGCGAACATTCTTAAAACAAGTGAACTATATTGTGTGATAGGTATACTTGTTTGAACTACTACAGAGCTAGTAAATTGTTTAGGAGCTATCGTGTTCGTGCTATCTATAGTTACGGGGTCATAATAAGATGTAAGTAATTCTATTTCATTACTACTTGTGTCTATTCCATAAACGGAATAATATAATGATACGCCACTAATAACTGAAGCAGCTGCATAAATATTTAAATTCCATATGCCTGTAGGTATAAAAGGTTGGCTGCCTATATTTATTATTTGATTGGCAAAAACAGCATTAACTAAAACATCTGAAGTTGGAAAAGATAAATTTTGTGAAATATCTGTTTGTGCTGCGGTGCTTGGAGTTAAGGATAATAAATTGTATGTGTTAAGTGACGGATCAGGTGTTTGACTATAATTTAAATAAAATAAGAGACCTGACGATACGCCATTGATGCCATCTATTCCTGTTGGTCCAGTTACTCCCGTGTAACCAGTAGAACCTGTATATCCAGTATATCCAGTATATCCAGTAGAACCTGTAGGTCCAGTAGTTCCTGTATGCCCCATTGAACCAATAGATGATGGACCCGCTGGCCCACGAGGACCAATAGGCCCCGGTTTATTTGTACTACAACATTTTTGTGCTGCTGAATATGCCTGATAACTTGAATAGTAATTAGATTGTATAATGTTAGACATATATTGATATATAAATATATAATATAAATAAATTTATTGGATTAAATTTATTGGATTAAATTTATTGGATTAAATTTATTAACATTGTTAAATTTATTATATAACAAAATATATAATGAATTTAATTAATTAGTTTATAATAAGGGTAATTGTGCTAAACAAAGTTTAATAGTTCCTAATGAAGCTACAGCATATTTTACAACAAGAGGTAAATCATTTTCCAGGTATATTTCTATTTGGGAACATAAATTGGTACATTTAATAAAATAACCGAGATTTTTTAAAGAAAATTCTCCTTGAATTATTTTGGATGAATCTTGTTTCAAAATAAACTCCATACTTCCGTCTGATTCAGCACGATGTATTTCAGCAGAAGCAAATTGTCCCGAACATTTAAATATTAATTCATTACCTACAGACTTGATTTCCAATTTATCGGAAATACATGAAAGGTCTCTAATAATTTTTTGAAAATCATTTGATGGCAAATTAATTACAGAAGAGAACTTTACATCGGGATACTGAAGCTCTTCTTGTTCTGGTTCAATTAGCCTTAATTTTTGAGTTTTACATTGTTTAATTTCTCCGTTTTCAAATTTTAGGGCTAAATGAGAAACTATTCCATCAATATAATCTGATTCTTCAATATAGATAGTTAATGTATCATCATTATCGATAGAGTTTATTAATTTAAATAAATGAAACATATTGACACCAATAATAATTTTTTCTTTTTTACATTCATAAAATTCAAAATTTTGGGCCTCTAAATGTAAATATACTAAAATAGTATGAGACTTATCCATATTTATAATGCGAATACCATCTGCTTCAAATGTGATATTTGTTTCTAAAAGGATATCTTTTAAAGCAGTCATTAATACTCTAAAAGGTGCTATTTGAACGGTTTTAATAGTTAAAACATTATCATTTGTTGCTATTGGATTTTGTTGAGGTGGATGTTTTTGTACTGAATTATACATTATAATAGTTTTATTTAAATCTTTAAATACTTATGAATAAAAAACTATAATGTTTAATTATTAATAAAATAATTTATTAATAAATAATTTTTGAAGTATTTTTATTAAATTAATATTTTTTTTATTTTTATTGGTTAAAAATTAATTTAAAAATTAATTTAAATATAATATTTTAAAAACTATAAATGAATATAAAAGATAATAATGAGAAATGTTTAAATACTATAAACGAACTATTCAATAAATATGAAAATAATGGTTATATGTTACAGCGTATACATAACCATATTGTGAATTATTTGCCGAATACACTTGAACACGAATTAAACAATTATGAAAACCGCATTATTCGTAATAATTATTTGTCTTCAGAACAACAAATATTTATTCAAGTATTTTTAAGCAAAAACAAATATTTTTATTTGACTAATAATGGATTTTTTTATGAATATGACAATAAAAATTATTATATAGTTAAAGAAGATGATATTATACATAAGTTATTATCGTCTATCTCAAAAGAACGTATTTTGTTAGAATGGAAACATAAAACAAAAATAAATATCATTAAACAAATAAAAGAAAGAAGTTTATTTAATTCTATTCCTGAATCAGAAACAATACAGAACATACTTAACTCATTATATCCTTCTGTTTTTAATTCTAAAAATTATGCGAAATATTTTTTGGTTATAATTGGTGATAATATTTTAAAAAAAAATTCTCATCTTATATTTTTGGTTAATCAAAATATGAAAAAAATATTAAATGAGTTAGACAATATTGCCTGTAACTCTATTGGAAATACAAATGTAACACATAATTTTATGACAAAATATCATGAAAAACATTTATATAATAACTGCCGTTTAATTAATATTAATGAAAAAATTTCGTGCGATATGTGGAGAGTTATTTTAAAAAAAATTGGTCTTGATTTATTATGTGTTGCCGCCCATTATTCTAAACGATATGAAAATTCTGATAAATTTATTGAAAACAAATGTGATGATGAATTAACAAATTACGCATATTATTTAAAAAATACAACCCAAAATGACATAATAGATAATTTTTGTTTGAAATCTATTAAAGTAGATGATGAAAATACTGGTGTTAAAATTGAATGGAAAAATTTACATTTTATTTGGAAACTATATTTGCATAGTTTTAATCTTCCAAATATGATATATTCAAACACTTTAAAAACAATTCTAAAAACCAAATATAATTATGATGAGGAGACTGATACTTTTATTAATATTACGAGTAAATATTTGCCGATACAAAGCGACTTCATTAAATTTTGGGAAAATAATATAAATATAATATCTGGCGAAGCATTTATTAATGAATTGGAAATAGATGAAATATGTTCTTTGTTTAAATTATGGACGAAAACATCTGAAAATTTATTGACAAATGGAAATATTAGTGAAGAAAATGTAATTAAAATATTAAAACATTTTTTTCCAAATGTTGAAATAGTTGAAGATAAATATGTATTAAATATATCTTGCGGTTTATGGAACAAAATAAATGATATTTATAGTTCATTTCAATATATTAAAGAACAAATAGAACAAAATAATTCACAGATAATGCTTATATCTTTTGAAGATGCATATAATTTTTATTATAAATTTTGTAATATAAAATCGTGTAAGTTTATTGTTAGCAAACGATACTTTGAAAAATACTTAATATACAAATTAGCTAATTATATAGTTTATGAAAAATTTATTAAAACAGAATTCATATTACATATCTAATATTTATTTTTAGGAGGCATACCACCACCACCTGGTTGTCCTTCAGTGCGTCCCAAATAATTTATCGTTAAAGGCTGTCCCAAATAAAAATTACCATATTGTGTGCTTCCACCTGTTCCAGCATTAAGTGTTTGTGCTATCCTTTGCTGTTGCGATAAATTTGGATAAGTTGCGTTTGATTGAGGCACAGCTTTATTATATTTATTTTGAATGCATTGGCAATAAATTTTTTTTGCTAAGGATCTATTATATAAATTATAATTTGTAACNGATGCACGGTTGCTTATATCTGTTCTTAATTTATCATAAACATAATTATAATTTGTTGTAGTAGTATAATATTGTGGTTTTTGTAAAGGTGTATACATTATTATATTTATGCTAATATAATTTAAAAAATAATTACCTTTAAATATATTAATTATGAATAATATATTTTATTTAAATATAAGTAAGCCGAATGAAATATCACAAAAAATGGGACTATGTAATCAATTATATGCTATTAAAGGGACCTGCGAATATGCTTATGAGAATAATATTAATACTATTGTAATTGAAAATTTTTTAACAGATATATATAAAAATACTTATTGTAATATTAGTGATATTATTGATTTAAATCATTTAAATAATTTGTTAAAAAAATATAACATAAAAGTGTTAGATTGGAATACTGATACAGGTTTTGAAAAAATAGGTATTGAATTTAAATCAGCTCCATACTGGAGTGTAAAATATGATGAAAGTGTAAATATAACTACATATATTTTGTCTAATTTAAAATTTACTTCAAAGTTTTATGATACTGCAGATGAAATATTAAAAAAAAATAAAATTACAGCAGAACCTTGTAATGTAATCCACTTAAGATTAGAAAATGATGCGATTGAATGTTGGAGCAAAGTAAATGGTTTGTCTCCTGAAGAATTTAAAAAAATATTAGAAATAAAATATATTAAAAATATTGAGAAATATATTAACAAAAATTATGTTACTATTGTTGTAGCAAGCGAATATGATAATAATGTAATTAAATACTTATGTGATAATGGTTATCTATATTTAACAACTGAAAAAAGATTTAAAGAAAGAGAACTAAATGCAATAGTTGATTTAATTATTACTCAAAGATGTGATAGAGTTATATTAGGATTTTTTGAATCAAGCTTCGTTTTTACTGCGATGATGAGAATTACAAAAACACCAAAAACTCAAAAAATATATTTTTTTTGTGAGGTAAATAATGAAGATGTTAGAATTATCCCTAATTAGTGTATTTATTGACTAAATAATAAAATTGAAATAATTTAAACATATTTATTGAAGTTAAAGTATATGTCAAAAATGTCTTCTGAGCTTTCTACTAAATATCAACAAAAAACTGATAAGCAGCATATCTTGGATAATCCAGATACTTATATTGGATCTGTTGAAGAAATAGATTCAAATGTATGGGTTTTAAATGAAGAAGGAAATAAAATCATTGAAAAAAATATAAAATATATTCCTGGATTATTTAAATTATTTGATGAAGGTATTGTAAATTGTCGCGATCATGTAGTTAGAATGTCTCAAGCAATCGCAAATAATATAGAAAACTCTTTGCCTGTAACAAATATAGATATTTCCGTCCAAGAAGATGGAACTATTACTATGATGAATGATGGTAATGGAATTGATGTAGCAGAACATCCGGAACATAAAATATGGATACCAGAAATGATTTTTGGGCACCTCAGAACATCTACAAATTACGATAAAAATGAAAAAAAAATAGTTGGAGGAAAAAATGGATTTGGCTTCAAATTAGTTTTAATATGGTCTTCATATGGTTCAGTAGAAACTGTAGATCATATACGTGGTCTCAAATATAAACAAGAGTTTAAAAATAATTTAGACGAAATATGTAAGCCATCTATTACAAAATGTAAAACAAAACCATATACAAAAATTACTTTTAGACCTGATTATAAAAGATATGGAATTGAAGGATTAACGCCTGATGTAATTTCACTTTTAAAAAAACGCGTGTATGATGTAGCCGCAATTACAGATAAAAATTTAAAAGTAAAATATAATTCTACTTTGGTTCCTATTAAAAACTTTCAGCAATATATTGATATGTATATAGGTGATAAATCCGTATCACCAAGAGTATATGAAGAGCCAAATGATAGATGGGAATTTGCGGTTTCATTATCTCCAACACATGAATTTATTCAAATCTCTTTCGTAAATGGCATTCATACGTCAAAAGGAGGAAAGCATGTTGAATATATTTTAAATCAAATAACCAAAAAGTTAATTGAATATATTGAGAAAAAGAAAAAGACAAAAGTAAATCCAAATAGCATTAAAGAACAAATAGTATTATTTATAAGATGTGATATAGAAAATCCAGCATTTGATAGTCAAACGAAGGATTATATGAATACACCATCTTCTAAATTTGGTTCTAAATGTGAAGTTAGTGATAAATTCATTGAGAAAATAGCAAAAATGGGTATTATGGATGCGGCGTGTGCATTAACTGAAATCAAAGAAAATAAGGCAGCAAAAAAAACGGATGGAACTAAAAGCAAAAGTATTAGAGGAATTCCAAAATTAACAGATGCTAATTGGGCTGGTACTGAAAAATCAAAAGATTGTATGATTATATTTTGTGAAGGTGATTCAGCAAAGGCAGGAATAATATCTGGATTATCATCAGAAGACCGAAATATTATTGGTGTTTATCCTATGAAAGGAAAAATATTGAATGTTCGTGGAGAAAATATAAAAAAAATATCAGAAAATAAAGAAATTACTGAAATTAAAAAAATATTAGGATTAGAAACAGGAAAAGAATATAAAACCATGGATGATGTGTTTAAAAATTTGCGTTATGGTAAAGTATTATTTATGACCGATCAAGATTTAGATGGAAGTCATATTAAAGGACTTGGAATTAATTTATTTCAATCCGAATGGGCTACATTAGCAGAAATTCCAGGATTTATTGGGTTTATGAATACTCCTATTTTAAAAGCAAAAAAAGGTAGCCAAGAATTAGAATTCTATAATGATGGTGAATACGAACACTGGAAAGAAGAAAATGATAATAAAGGTTGGAAAGTTAAGTATTATAAAGGTTTAGGAACTAGCACAGGAAAAGAATTTCGTGAATATTTTCAAAAGAAAAAAATAGTTAGTTTTGAACACAGCAATGAAAGTAATAATGCGATTGATATGGTATTTAATAAAAAACGTGCCGATGATAGAAAAGACTGGCTTGCTAATTATGATCGCAAGTTATATTTAAATACAAACAATACAAGTGTATCTTATGAGGAATTTATAAATAAAGAGTTAATACACTTTTCAAAATATGATTGCGACAGAAGCATACCAAATATAATGGATGGATTAAAAATTAGTTTAAGGAAAATATTGTTTGCGGCTTTTAAAAAAAATTTAACAGCAGAAATTAAAGTAGCTCAATTTTCAGGTTATGTATCAGAACATTCAGGATATCATCATGGTGAGGCAAGTTTAAATGGAGCAATCGTAGGAATGGCTCAAAATTTTGTCGGTTCAAATAATATAAATTTATTGTTACCGAACGGCCAATTTGGAACCAGAATGCAGGGTGGAAAAGATAGTGCTTCTGAAAGATATATATTTACTATGTTAAATAAAATTACAAGAAATATATTTAATCCTGCGGATGATAATATTTTAAAATATTTGAATGATGATGGGATGTCAATTGAGCCTATATTTTACGCACCTATTATTCCAATGATTCTTGTTAATGGTTCAAAAGGAATAGGAACTGGATTTAGTACAGATATTATGTGTTATAATCCTTTGGAGATTATAAATTATTTAAGACATAAACTTTGTAATGATGAAGAAGAACTTCAAAAAATAGAATTCGTTCCTTACTATGAAGGATTTAAAGGAGATATTTCTAAAATAGGTGAAGGTAAGTTTTTGATAAAAGGAATTTATGAAAAAATAGGACCAGACAAAATTAAAGTTACTGAACTACCTGTTGGTTTTTGGACGGAAGACTTTAAAGAATTACTTGAAACTCTTATTGAGCCTGGAAATGATAAAGAAGGAAAAAAAATTCAATCTTCCGTAAAAGACTATGATGATATGAGTAAAGACANCAATATTGATTTTACTATTACATTTNCGAAAGGTAAATTAAATGAGCTTGAAGAAACAAAAGCAGAGCATGGTTGTAATGGTCTCCAAAAATTATTAAAACTATATTCTACAAATAGTACAACAAATATGCATTTATTTAATGCTGAAGATAAACTTAAAAAATATGATAATGTCAATGATATAATAGACGACTACTATAAAACAAGATATGAGATGTATCAAACCAGAAAAGACTATATGATTTTGGCTTTAGAAAGAGAATTATTATTACTATCAAATAAAGCAAAATACATAGTAGAAAATTTGGAAGGAACTATTGATTTGAGGAAAAAAAAGAAAGAGGAAGTAATACAAATGTTAAAAGATAAACAATATAATATTATTGATGATGACAAAGAATATAAATATTTAACNAAAATGACGATGGATAGTGTTACAGAAGAGAATGTTGAAAAATTATTTAAAGAAAAAGGAGAAAAAGAAAAAGAATTGGAAACTATTAAAACAACATCTATAAATCAAATGTGGTCTTCAGAATTAGATAATTTAAAATCGCTTTATATTGAATACAAAGAGAGTAGACAAAGATTAATGGATGGTGGAGAAAAAAATGAAAAAGCAAAACTAAAGAAAAAAATAATATCCACCAGTTCAAAACCCAAAGTGAATTTAATTATTGAAGAATAAAAATATAAAAAATATAAATATAAAAAATATAAATATGCGTGCGTCTTTTAATCTTTAATATTATTATTTAAAATATTTGTTACACTCNTTTCATTATANTCTTTTTCACAATCAATAAATTTAAAAATTTTTTTTATATTTTCTTTATCAAACATTTTTTCAAATGTAGTAAAATAACAAAAATCTCTATTATCATAATAAAACCTGTATAGTTCATTGTTTAAGTTATTTAAGTATTTTAAAGAATTTGGATTATTTTTAAACCAACTACTTTTTGATTGTTCCAATATATTTTCTCTTACTTGTATTATTACTTTTGTTTGAGGAAATAGTTCTTTAAATTCTTTTATATATTTTATATTTCCATTGTCATATCTTATTTCTTTAAATCCCCAAATATTTGTATTTGAATTTTTTTTAAACATATTTATAATTAACATTCTAAGTGTATTGATTGTTTGAGAGTAATTATAAGAATTATACCATGAAGGTTTTACATTTTTTGAAATAATACTTTCATAACTTGCTGGTTTAAATTTGCCAGGAACATAAGTAGATGTAGCATGTTTTAATTTAAAATAAAATTCTAAAAGACTATTTATAGCTCCATAATTTTCGCCACAAATATTACTATTAGGAATAGTATTGATTATTCTTTGTAAAGTAGTTGAGCCCGAACGTCCTGTCGCACATATTAAAACTATTTTATCTGTGGTCGTATCCATTTGTTATGTTTATATTTATTTTTATATTTATTTTTCTAATTATTTTATAATTATTTTTATAATTATTTTTATAATTATTTTATTATAAAAATGATTTTTACACCTTTTCATATTTCAAACCCCGTTTATTTTTTTAAAAAAATTGAAATAAAAATAATAAAAATACTAAAGTATAAATTAAAATAAAATGGATAATACAATTACTATTACGAATATTCAAGAATTTACACAGCAAATACAAAATGGTAATCTTGTTCTTACAAGAATAATCCCGTTTGTAGATGAATTAACATTATTTCAAAAAAATTTACGAGGAAGCACTATAGTAGAGTGTAAAATAAATAATATCAATAATGATATACATAAATATAAAAAATTACTCATTTATTTATATTCTACTACAGATATAGAAACAATATTACAAAACACTATTTTA
>JGI25917J50250_1000089_pt1 | contig 21651 bp, 15 predicted proteins | sample LauGreSBDMM110SN_4_FD_50250 | JGI IMG/M metagenome (IMG submission 50250) | reverse complement strand
GGGACACCTGTGGTCATTGGAACACCTGTGGTCATTGGGACACCTGTGGTCATTGGAACACCTGTGGTCATTGGAAGAGTTGTGGTCATTGGGACACTTGTGGTCATTGGAACACTTGTGGTCATTGGGACACTTGTGGTCATTGGAAGACTTGTGGTCATTGGGACACTTGTGGTCATTGGAACACTTGTGGTCATTGGAACACTTGTGGTCATTGGAACACTTGTGGTCATTGGAACACTTGTGGTCATTGGGACACTTGTGGTCATTGGGACACTTGTGGTTTCAAAACCCGAAAATCCTTCAATATGCGATTTGATAAAAGGTACCGTTGTAGTTTTATAATTTGTAATATCGTTCGGAATAACAATTTCTTGAATAATTGGGTTGTATGTATCTTTATGTAATTTTAAATCTATTCTGGACGATGTTGTTATCAAATTAGAATTTTTAATTTCATTGGAATTTAACAAGTTGTTTGGTTGCGAGCTCTGTAAAGTGGTTTGGGGTGGACTATATGTTGTTATCGGGACGCTCGTAGTTTGCTGGAAAAATGTATATGAATTATCAAAATATGAATAATGTCTTTCAGGACCGGTCTCAGATGAAGAAATAGGCGGGTATTCTTCCGAAGAAGCGGAATGACCGTTGTCCATTACGTCTTTTGCAAGTTTTATTAAATGCTCCAATCCAGACGCGTCATTAATTCTATTCGGATAATGGTAGTTTAAAAAATCTGAGACTAAAGGGGTTGGATCAGAAAAATAGTTGTTAAAATTTGCAGGCGGGCTTGTTGTAAAGTTATTTGTAGTCGAGCTTAAATTATCACGTAACGAATTTTGTATTACATCATATAAATTGTCCGTTTCGTCTATTCCTTCTTTTAATGATACGTTTATGTGGAGATCATTCAAAAAGAGATAAAATAATATTATTATAAGGATAATGATTATAGATACTAAGAATAGGTTTAACATGCATATACATTTATTATACATTTAAATTGTTGATATACACAATTAATACACCTCAAACTATGACTAAATATAATATTTAGCTACTATATACATGTCTTCTTCGCGTCAAACACAATCTATATTAAAAAAATCACATGATCCGAACAAAAAAAGAAAAACGGTTCGCATTAATTCAAAAAGTCAAATCAATGAAATTGAAAACTTGAAACTAGAAACCGCGTTAAACACTCAGACCCCTGTTGAATATAAATTAGCTAGACAAGAAGTGCGCGATGCAAAACAAAGCATTCGCGCGTTAAGACGTTTCGCCGCTGAAGGTGCTGCTCGAGCGGCCCGCGTTAGATTGCTCAACAACGCCACTGATAATAATCCTACAAATCCATCGGATGTCATTCAAATAACCCGCTCGAGATCTATGCGCGTTCCTACAAAGAGTGATCTTGAAAATAGTCCAAAACATGCCACAAAAGGGAATAGCATGTTGAACTTTATTTCTAGAGTTTTTACACAAAAACGTCGCGGAGGATGGAGAGTGAATAGTAAAACGAAAACGAAGAAAAGAAAATCTCTCAAATAATTAAACCAAATATTTATTGGTATAATTATTTACAACAATTCCATTTTATATCCCTTTCCTGATGTTACCAAATGACCCAATAGAACTAATTCTGCACCACTTTCTCGTGATAACAAATAGCTATCATAATCGAACACCTCATTGGTATCCTCATTGAGTGCATAGTCCTTTCCTTTATATGCAAATTTCCTCGCCTGCCAACTAATCGTTTTCACATTCAAATCCTTCTTTTCGCCGCGATCCTGTTCGAACGAAGGATGAGATCCAAACTGATTACTTTCAATCTTACCAAATCCATAACACACCAAGGGTTCATCCTTATTTTTTGTCGAATAAAGAGAACAATCTACGGCGCTTTCCTTCACCGCCTTCAAAATCTGACGATTAATCTTATCTTTGAGCGACGCTGTTTCGAAAAGCGCCTCATCCGTGGTCACTGGTGTCTTCGCGTCCAATTTACTGATATCGCGAATACGAAGCTCAATGTTTTTCTCGCTGGTCTTTTGTTCTTCACTCAATGTCGAAATATATAGAAACACCTTCACTGTTCTCAAATTCTCTGGCAAATCTTGGTGACTACAAATACGACGAGCGCGACCAATGACTTGTTCAATACGGACCATATGCCAATAAGGCTCGATCACATGAACAAAACGCGTGTTCTTTAAGTTGATACCCTCTGCGCCCGAAGACGTGATCATGAAGACTTTGATAATATCTCCATAAAAATTGTTCTCGCCTTGTTCGCGAAGACGCGTCGCAATATTGGGAGGAACAAAATCCCAGGTGCTATTATAAATATTACGGACGATCTCTTTTTCTTCGGCCCCCTCCGTTCCCGTATACAAGACGAATTTTGGCTTTCCTGCATCCTTGGCGTCTTCCACGATTTCCCAGTTATCACTGACTTTCTTGATCTTGAATTCGGCGAACCCATTTGCCTCTAAAATTAGCTTCAAAATACCAATACCCTCAATCGTGCGGAACTGAGTATAGACTAAATGTAGACCTTGATTTTCTTCCGATTGAATGTTCTCCAATACTTGAACAAACTTGGGGCTGTATTCACCTAATTCTTCTTTTCTCAAGTATTCAGTTTCGCGAGGAACTTCTGGGTTAAACTTCAATTTATCTAGGGCCGCTTCAATGCGTTTTTGGTAAGTCACTGTTTCGGTTTCCACGCCCTCTGCTTTTTCCTCTTCGATATCTTCTTGATCCAAATATTGATCTGCGGATTGGCGCTCCGTAAGTGGCGTGGCGTTGAATTCGTTCTCGTCGATTTCCTTATTGGATGAGTTATCGGGTAAGGGGCGATCAATTCCTGGGGGGAATGCAAAGTTACATGCCGCGCGTGAAAAAATACGATACGTGGACGAAATTTTATATAGATCATTATCAGGATTGTTCTGTGCTTTCTTCTGGTTCTTACGGTTCTTCTTCTCTTGTTCCGCCTCTACTTTACGGATCTTCTCATAAATACCGAACTGATAGGGCGTCATTTCGGTTTTTACGATATGAAATATTTCATCCTCGGCCGTTTTCACAAAGCGAGGCAATAATTGTTCTTGTGCACTACGGAAATAAGACGTCAAACCAAGAATACGTCTCTGGAACACATCCAGGTTCTTGACATCACCATTGTCTGTGTTAACGAACATATCCAAAAAGGCCTGCGAATCGTCAGGAAGAGCCTTATATTTTTTCACCTCGATCGTTCCCTTGGGTACTTCTAGATTATGTTTGGTAAGTATCCGGATAACTGTATTTTGAAAATCAGCGTCCGATATATTGCCCATTTCGTCGAGTTTCACGCCGTTGTATTTATCAAACGCGTCGCCTCCTCCAACCAAATAGTTTTCGTCGACGTTTGCCTTGATTGTTTGGCCTGACGGTTTTCTCTTTTTGGTTTTCGATTTATTTGTGCCATAAGTGTATCCGCCAAAAAAATCATTACTGCCTGCTTTGATCGCGCGTTTCGTTCCTTTCGCAACACCGCGCTTTTTGGTATTGACAAACCCAAACGGATTTCTGGTGATCGTCAATTTATTACCGCTATATTCGAGATAGTCATGGGTTTTCAAACCTTCTTTATCAAACATATCCAATATGGTGTCGGTGTTGATCTTGTCAGATGTTTTTACATTCACGGAAAGCGTCCATGTCTTGATATAACCACGTAAAATATTAAACAGGATACCGATCTCATTGGGGTAGTTGATAATAGGAGTGCCTGTCAATAAAACAATACGGGCATTCGTCGCGTTCATCAAGAGGTCATATAACATATAAGATATCGCCGTGGGTTTTTTGATTTTATTCACAATACGACTAACGAAGTTATGTGCCTCGTCAATCAAAACCACTGCGTTATCGAAAGGATTGGTTGTGTTGTTATTGGTGAGCTTATTGAAAATATTCCTATTGAGGCCGTTATAGTTTATATCGACGTATTTGGAACGGATCATATGGTTCAATTGCTCATCAATCTCTTTTTGCTCTTCCGCGGTTTTGTCTGTGAAATTCGGTTCTTTCTCGATATTTACCAACCACGCACCATTATGTTCTCGAATATATTCTGTTGTCAATGAAAGCGACTTGGCGAGAATTCCAACGTATTCGGGTTTGCCGTCGATCGAAACGAATTCCCAGAATTGATTTTTCTTATACAAATGATCACCGCATTTCTTGAGTTCGCTGAAAAAGTTCATTTTCAGGGAGGCAGGTGTCAAAACATAAATTTGTTTATCCGTCTTCATTCCCTCTGCAATAGCAATGCTAGTGCAAGTTTTCCCCGCACCTAAGCCATGGTACAGTAACAATCCGCGGTAGGGAGTATATAAATTCAAATAGTCCCTGACGATTTTTTGGTGGGTCAATAGCTCGAATTCAGCGCCGGCCGATCTGCTATCACATGAAATATTGCTTTCATTGGCCATTATTTCTCTACGATAAGGTTGAAAAAGTTCGTTTAATTTTTGAACAGCGATTTTACGATTGTTCATGTAATACGTAGGTGCTTTCACAATCACTTTTTCTGTCTGCTTTGGAAGACGTTCGCTCATTAATTTCTCGCGAATACTTGCTGTGGTTAAATCGATATTGATGAGATCAATCTCAGGACCCGTTGGTTTTTTAAGGCGAGGCTTTCTGATTTTTTTTATTACCGCAGGGGCGGTTTCAACTTCGGTGACGGCCACAGTTTCCGTGGGTTTTTTACTCTCCTCCAAAATCTCGTTCAGTTCAGATAGGTCGTCTTCATCCACCACCGTCTCTTCTACTCGTTCAGAAATAAGACGAACTTCATTATTCGCTTCGTTCAATACTACTCGTTTTTCCAATTTTTTTACACGAACTTCCGGTTCACCCAACGGTGTAGTAATACGTTCCCGTTCACCGACAATGTCTTTTGCTTTTTTCACATTAAATGTATTGTTCTCGCGTAAACGATTGAGAACCGCGGCGCGATCAATAGTAGCATATTTACGTTTATCTTTAATAATTGTTTTGGGTCGGGGAGCTTCCGCGGTTTCATCTAATATAGTATCTTTTTCTGCGGCTGGTTCTCTTTCTTCACCTTCCTCAAGTTCTTCTGTTTCCACATCCGCGAATGGTTCATTGAAATATATAACCACTTCTTGTTGAGTTTTTGGTATAGGCTTTACTTTGAGAAATTCGAGTGGTTGGGTCGCTCTATCACTCATTTTCTTTGTTCTATTATATAATACGGGGATTATTTATAATCGTTTCGAGCTAAATATAAAAACATATACATGTAAGAAAATGTATATGTTTTTATTTGACATAAGAATTATCCACCATCAATAGTTTTTTCTCTGTAATTACATTTCGAACAATCTGTTGCGACAAATACTTCGCTGCTAAATAATCACGACTTTTAATCGGTACGTTTACTTTTAGTTGTGTTCCTGATGCCGAAAGGTTCAACACAAACACCGATATTTTATCTTTTTCGGTGGCGTAGCTGCATTCTGCGGTCAATTTCGATTTAATTTCATTGATTAACTCGTCGTATTTTTCGTTTACGTTATTGCTGGATAAAGTAATGACAAAACCAAGAATGACATCTTCGCGTTTACTATAATTCGTTATAGGAAGACCAGTTATTGTCGTGTTAGGAACTTTAATAATCACATCATTTTGATCCCTTATTGTAGTTGTAAAAAGATCGAATTTATCCACATATCCCAACGTAGTCCCAAATTCGATCAAGTCGCCGATGTCGTAATAATTCAATAATAATATCATGATACCAGACGCAATATTACTAATTGTGCTTTGTAGGGCCAAACCCAGTGTCAATCCAATGCTACCTAAAATGACAAATAAACTATTAAGTTGTATTCCTAGGTTCACTAGAATAATAGACAATCCCATGCATATGATTACGTAATATATAAAATGAGCAAGAGGTTCTAACACGATCTTGTTGTTTGCCTTTTCTTCATTATATTTCACGATTTGATTATATACAAATATAGCTAAAACGTAGAATATTACAAACCCTACTATGGACATTACAATTTTGGAAAGCATGGATGGTAATTTTTCCTTACCCGTTTTTGTTATTTTATCTATTGAGTTGAAATAGTCCATTCTTACAGTATAAACACATATTTTTTACACCTTTTCTCATTTAAAACGCACATTTTAAATGAAATTTATACTAAAAATCTTCAAATCCAGCGTCTAACCATGCCGAAATACGTTTTGGATGTAACGCAACCATCATTAGTTCCTCACAAAAGATATCAACCATTTGTTTTTTCATTTTTTTATAATCAATTTCAAACATAGATGGATTTTCTGATATAAAAGACCAAGAAGTTCTATCTAATTTATGTTGATTTTTTTCTAATATATGCATAGCATTTGGATTTTTTGATAACCAAAACCAACTAATTTTGTCTTGATTTTTTTCTAATAAATGAAGGGCATTCGGATTTGAATTTTTTGATAAATGAAACCAATTAATTTTATCTGGATTTTTTTCTAATATATGCATAGCATTTGGATTTTCTGATAACCAACACCAACATGTTCTATCTAATTTATCAAGATTTTTTTCCAGTAACGCAGTAGCATTTAGATTTTTTGACAACATTTCCCAACAATAAATATTTAATTTATCTAAATTTTTTTCCAATAAAACAATAGCATTTGGGTTTGTATTTTGTGACAAAAATCCCCATTCTATTTTATCAGGATATTTTTCCAACAAAGCAATAGCATTTGGGGTTGGATTTTTTGATAATTTAAACCAATAAATATTTTCAGGATACTTTTCCAACAAAGAAATAACATTTGGATTTAAACTTTCCGATAAACTATACCAATCAAGTTTATTTATATCTATCCAATCTAATAATTTGTATACAGGTTCTGGTTGTTTCATTTTTGATACTTGTTTGAATATAGAGTTCTATTATTAATAATTATTCAATTTTTTTATTATAACAAGGGCGTTTTAAATGAGAAAAGGTGTAAATTCTATTTGAAAGGCGGTGAACCTTTGTTCTCTTCTAGGCGTTGTTGTAAAATTGTATCGAAATATTGTCTTGTATTTGCCCGATCAAGCCGTCGTTGTATTTTTTTATCAATAACGGATAAAACAGATAGTTCACCGGAAACTCAAACATATAAGAAAGTTTTCGAAGAACCCGGTTATAAAGGGTGTCGCTACACGGTTCTTCCTTTTCGATCGATACATTATTCAAATGGCTCATTAACGGCACATCGTAATTATGACATATTTTATACTGCACAATGGATCTGGGTTTACATTCATTGGAGCATCCCGCGTGTAAAACATCACAATTAAATAGGAAACACGTACCTGCTTTTCCATAGACATTTAAAATATGACTATTCACAAAAGGATAAGACGTGTGACTTCCTGGACATAATGACAAAAGACAACCATCGTATTTGTAGAGGATCAATGTGTATACTGGATATTTTGTCTTATAAATGATTGCGCTTGACGTAACGTCGCGATGGAACGTTGACAGCGCTGTGTTCTCTATTGAATATACGTAATTCAAAAATTCATAACCGTGTGGTAATTTTTCCAACGCCGTTTTTATGAGGGTTTCGTCTAATGTAGAAAAGTTTTTGAATTCGGGACTATAAAAAACTAGAAACCCATCGCGTTCGATGGTTCTTGTTTTTATTGATATTTCATAACTTTCATCCTGTTCTACGAAATAAAATAAAACATATAATGCGATTAGAATAATTACGGTGCCAATTTTTATTTGATATTCTGTGGATCGTTTCATATATATCCTATCTAAATAACATTGAACAAATAAAATAGTATATTTGTTCACTGCAGTTCTGATCACAAATTCTGAAANTTCGTTTTAGAAGGCGTTTAATTGGCGAATGGCCTCTTCGCATGCAATTTGTTCCGCCTTCTTCTTAATCTTATGCTTTCCTTCTCCGAGGAATAGAAAAATCTTTTTATGAAGAGACATATACTTATGTATTTCGTCGTAGGAATTAAATCGCATAAGAGAAACGGATTTTGACGGATGAGCCTCATGAATGGCTTGACCCAAACATAAATACACACCCATGTGATAACCAGTATCGGCGTTGTGTTCGGTGACTTCCATATAATCAGGCGTCACCTTGAACTCCTTTTGGATCTTTACCTGTAAAATGTTCTTATAGTTATCGTCGTTGCGAATAAGACTGATCCAATCCACGTGCTTCTCAAATACACTCTCAACGAAAATTTGTACCATTTGGAACCCGGGACCCGTAACAAATACGTTTTCAAACCAGTTATGCTCATCATTCACGGAAATCTTATTGAAATCCAAGAACATTGCCCCGATAAACGATTCGAATAGGCATCCCAGCTTTTTCAAATTTGTCCGGGTCTGCTTTGTTTCCGCATGTTTCGAGAGAATATACCATTTATGAAGTCCCATTTCGTATGCAATTTTACCGATCGCCTCGTTCTTGACAAGAGCAATCTTTTTTTCTGTCATGAACCCTTCATTTTCTTTAGGAAAGCGACGATACAAATAATATTTGGTGATGCATTCCAGAACACCATCGCCCACAAATTCCAACCGTTCGTTTGATTTAGTAAACAGCGGCAGGCAATCGTCGGGTTTAGGCAGAATAACAATGTTATTTTGTTCGTTTTCTAGATTAGGGCGTTTAATATATGATCGGTGCACAAAAGCACGTTTGTATAACGCCGGATTATGAATGGGAGCCTGAATTCCGTAATTTTTTAGTATTTGCTCAATCTCCCCATCAGAAATCATTTTATTTAGGGGATTGTATGGGGCAAAAATATAGGTCTCTACTCCGTTCGGATTTTTTTCAATTCGAATGTCATCGTCCATATTCATGTTATTCGCGAAATAAAATGAATGCTGCTATTTAATTAACGCAGTTTCTGTTTATATTCTTTTGATTTATCATAAAAAAAATATTTAGTAAATATATAATGACCAACCCGTTTAGATCCTCGAACCGTGCTCAAATGAATAGCAATGCTATCACCGACCAAAACCAGGGAGGTGGAGCTAAGAAGGCTGGTTTCCCCTACATTGTTGGCCGCACGTCATGGACCAACATTGCATTCAATATGACCAATGTCCCTAACGGACACTGCGCCAAATTATCATGCTTAAACACAACTAAACTTCCTCTTGCTTGCGTTTCCCGTGGCATTGGTAGCGATGTTCGTGTTATCAGCTGGAGATGCCCTGGCACCAAGTAATAAATTGATTTAAGATAACAATATAATGACTTATGTATAGTCATTACATTGATTTGAGAACAATATGAAAGTCATTTTGGACGAACGCGAGCGCGATCTATTTGAAAAATGTACGAATATTGTAAATTCGAATTCGACGTATGCCAAATTATCAAAGGAAGTGTTACCATTGGGAGACATTTATATTAAAACTGACGAAGATAAAGACGTATTATTAATCGAACGTAAAACGATTGCAGATTTATTATCGAGTATAAAAGATGGCCGATATGAAGAGCAGTCTTATCGATTAATTCATTCGAGTGGTTTTCCTCATCATTCTATTATCTATATTATTGAAGGGTCGATCGCACAATTGAGAACCCCCATGGAACGAAAAATCGTGTATTCCGCGATTACGTCACTTAATTTTTTCAAGGGGTTCAGTGTAATACGCAGTTCCAGTGTAGCCGAAACAGCTGAATATGTAGTGTGGATGGCCGATAAGATCGAGAGGAGCTTTTTGAAGTCCGTGTTTCCTTACTATCTACAACCACAAAATGTTCCGAGATCGATTGAAGAGGGAGAAAATGTTTTCGAAAGCGGCGAACAATCCGCGGAAAATGTTATGCAAGCGGCTCCAGCAAATTACTGTACTGTTGTGAAAAAGGTAAAGAAAGACAATATCACTCCAGAGAATATTGGCGAAATTATACTATGTCAAATACCGGGTGTTAGCTCAGTTACTGCTATTGCGGTTATGAAACGGTACGCCACGTTTCCGAAACTCATTGAGGAACTGAATTCAAACCCTCTATGTTTACAAGACATAGTTTGTGAAACTAAAGGTAAGGCGCGAAAAATTAGTAAAGCGTGTGTTGAAAATATTCGCTTATTTTTGACGAACAAATCAGTCGCAACACTAACAAACCCATAACATTTCGAAGAATAAAACTCGTTATTCTTCGAATAGAATTAATATATATCCTTTGGTTGACTTACGACAGAAGGAACTGCTGGTAAATATAGCCCTTTGGGTTGAAACAGTAATGGTTTCGTAACAATATTGTCTTTGTATTTTCCTTCATCCAACATTTTTTGTGTGTAAACAACACCACCCCAATTAGGATCCATTGGATTGTCACTTAATCCGTCGGGTTGCGTAGATATATCGGTTTTACTAACATATTCGTATTTACTTATGTCGTCTGATGATAACGGATCATAATCGGAGTAAGAAGAATTATCGGTTATCTGGCCAGGAGGGAAGGTATAATCGTTTTGTGCGTTCACGCCAGTACTATCGGAATAGCTCTTGTCTATATTTTGAGGAGAAAGAGTTGTAGTTGTACTTGTGCTTGTAACCTGCGCAGCATCGGATTTTTTCGTTTCATAAGATGGTAATGCTCCACCCGGAGGCATAGTAACCCTTGGGGGAAATGTATAAAGATCGTTATTTGCAACTCGCAATGGCTTATCGACAGGCGCTGCATACGCCGTCGTGATGGGGGCCGCAGTGATCGGCATTTGGCCACGAATAATGCCGTCGGGTCCAAAAATATATCCGTTTTGGTTCGTGCTATAATATTGGTCGCTTCGATCTTTTTGGAATGTCGATTCGTCCAATCCAATTATAATTCCGTCACTATTGGCATAAAAGAATGCGTTGCTTGTTGTCATAAAACTTACGTTTGGGTTCCCGTCTGGGTCTGTAGCGACAATAATAAAATAAAATGTTCCATCTGGACCAATAATGCTGGATATTCCGTCTGGCATAATTTGCGTTCCAGTAAAATCGTAAGCAATATTATTGATATCAAATGAGTAATATATATTGTCTGGCGGCATAACATTAAATGTAGAGCCGTCGGAACCAATTATATTTTGTCCCAAATCGTCCGATGGATAAACCGATAAATTAACGTCAACAAGCGAATTATTCGTTGCGTCAATAAAATAGAAGGTGCTATCCGGTCCTAATATATAATTTATACCGTCAGGGTAAATCTGAGATCCTGTAAAATCATAGACGACATTGCTTTTATCCACTCCAAAAAAAGTGGCGGAAGGATTTACATTGAATAAAGTTTCGTCCGCTCCAATTATAGTTCCAGTTGTATCAAGTAAATAACGGTTTAAGTTTGCATCCACAAAGTCAGAGTTTGCTGGGTCAACAAAATAAAATGTTCCATCTGGTCCGATTAATGATGAAATGCCGTCTGGTGTAATATTTGTTCCGGTGTAATCATAAACAATTTTATTAGTGTCTATGCAATAATATTTACCCTGAGGATTTTTATTGAAAATTGATTCATCAACCCCGAATATATTGCCATTTTCGTCCGGTGTATAGATATTGTCATTTACGTCCATAAACTCACCGTTTGTTTCATCCACAAAATAAAAGGTAGCATCTGGACCCAATACGTATAAAACGCCGTCGGGTTCAATAATAGCTCCTGTCATATCGTAAATTACACTATTGTTGTCTATGCTATAATAATTACCATTAGCGTCAGTGTTGAACCTAGATCCGTCGGCACCTGTAATATATCCATCGCTATCTGGCGAATAAGTATTTGTATTTGCGTCAACTAGATCAGTTCCTGAAACTGTGTATGCCGTTCCATCGGGGCCAGTTACAACAACACTACTCGTTGTTACATAACTAGACGAACCTTGCGTTGTTACATAACTAGCTGAACCTTGCGTTGTTAAATAAGAGTCTTCTATACTTCCCATTGTTGTTATGTAATCATTCGAACTAGTTGTCGCAATTGATGCAGAAGTGGTATCAATAGCGTTTGATGTTGTCTCAAATCCTTCCTTCTTCGCATAACCGTCGAACCATACAAGGACATAAATACCAGCTAAAAATACGATTACCAAGAAGATCTGAAATAAAAGTCTAAAATTATTCATTACTTGTTTCTAATATATATATTTGGGGAAAAGAATATGCGAATATTATAAAATATATTTAGAATATATAAACAGTTACATGGGAAAGGATGCAGTTCATGTTGTTTTAATTCATGCGGATTGGTGTGGACATTGCCAACAATTTGCGCCGGAATGGAAAGAATTAGAAAGTAAAATTGGCGATAAAGTCACTATGCATAAGGTTCGTTCTGGGATAAGAGGCGACGAAAAAAATGAAAAAGGAGAAAACATTGCAGAAGAATTAAGAGAGAAAGAAAAAACTATTATGGAGGAATTGAATAGTAAATTATCAGAGGGAAAAACATTAAGTGCACGCGGTTTTCCTTCTATTTATAAAATTCAAGGCGGAAATCTCGAAGAATATAGCGGACCCCGAACCGTCGACGAATTATCTAAATGGGCCACAGGGATGAAAACAATGGGCGGTGCAAAAAAGAGAAAGTCTAAGAAAGCAAAGAAGTCCAAGAAGGGATCGCGTAAAAATAAAAAGTCTACATGTAAGCCATGTTCTATGAAGCTCTGGTAAGGGGCAGGGAACCTACGGTTCCCCTGCGACCCCTCCCTTATTATAAATAACTTCTGAGTAAATTCGCAGATGTTATTTCAAGTCACCCTCTTAGTAAGGGAAGGGTCGCAGGGGAACCGTAGGTTCCCTGCCACGTAGGTTCCCTGCAAAATTGACTATATTTGCCCTGAAAAATTGATAGAAACAAATCACCTAAAAGGATTTCAATAAGCTTTACAAATGTCAGAACTAGTAGTGAAAAAGAAGATCAACCCCGTAGTAAAGAAACAGTTTCGTCTATTTAGTTTCAACACCTATGAGGAGAACTTGGTCCCTGGAAGCGGTTCAGAGGACGAGAACAATAAGAAATCATTCAAAGATGATAAGAAATTCGTGATTCAAATGTTCGGCATCAACGAAAAAGGCGAAACTTGCAGTATTTACATCCAAGACTTTATGCCGTTCTTCTACGTCAGCGTAGGCGACAACTGGACACAATCCAACGTAAATGCCCTTTTGCGTGAAGTTCAGAGTAAAATCCCCAAGAGTTTCCACGAATCCATCGTTGATGTGCAATTGATCGATAGTCATAAATTGTATGGTTTTTCAGCAGGAAAAAAGTACAAGTTCGTGAAATTCGTTTTCAAGAATACGATCATCATGAAGAAGGTGCGCGGACTATGGGTAGAATACGTAGAGGACGAGAATACCCCGGGCAAAAATCGATCGCAAATGAAACCGTTCATCTTTCAGGGAACGAGATTGGAGCTCTACGAGAGTAATATTCCGCCTCTTTTACGATATTTCCATATTCATAACGTGAGCCCTTCTGGGTGGGTGGAAATTCCTGTAAACCGCGTGCAAAAACCGGAGACAAAAACCACAACATGTAAATATGAGTATATTTGTTCCACCAAAGATATCAAGCCTCTACCCGATAAGGAAACCATGGTTCCTTATAAAGTCTGTAGTTTTGATATTGAGGCCAATAGTAGCCATGGTGATTTTCCGGTTCCAATAAAAACGTATAAGCGTCTCTCGATGAACATTGTCGATACGTTTATCAAGCAACAGAGTTTTCTCGATGAGAAAAAGGCAAAAATCATGTTACAAAAAATTATATTGACCGCCTTTTCCTATGATAGTTTCGATGATATTGACGTCGTCTACCCAAAGACCATGCCGAATATTGACCAAACTAAGAAACTCATAAAGATCATGCTTGATGAACCCATAGAAAAAGCAAAAAACGCAAACAAAGAACAGGATACGTCGTTTTTATTAACTCTGGACGAGATGTTCGAGGAAATGAAAGAGCGAATGAAATTTTCAGGAAGCGAAGAGAATGAGAGTAGCGAAATAGCAGCGGCGGGAGACGTTCAAATTGAAGAAGGCCATACTGGATATGGAAAGTCAAAGAGCAAGAAACTAAAGGTGGAAAAGACGGCGACTATTGTCAATGTGCTCCTCTCCGCGGATTATACCCGCGACGAAAAGATCCAGTTGACCAACGAAGTAATGACCCGACTATTTCCACAACTGGAAGGTGATAAGATTACTTGTATTGGATCCACCTTCATGCGTTATGGTGAACAAGACACTTATCTAAATCATTGTCTTGTCTTGGGCACGTCCGAACAAGTGGAGGGATGCGTCATTGAAAGCGTAGAAGACGAGCGCGACATTCTGGTAAAATGGGCAGAACTCATCCAACAGGAAGATCCGGATATTATTATCGGATATAACATCTTTGGTTTTGATTATGAGTTCATGATCCGACGATCCGAAGAGTTACACTGTGAGCGCGAATTCTTATCTGTTTCGCGAAAGCTAGATGAATTCTGTGGCATCTACGACAAGGACAACATGCTGCAATTGGAACACACGCCCCTGAAAATTGCATCGGGTGACTATGATCTCAAGTATCTTCGACTTTCCGGCCGGCTACAGATCGATTTGTATACGCATTTTCGACGAGACTACAACTTGGCTTCCTATAAGCTAGATTATGTTGCAAGCGAAAACATTTGTGATGCGATCACCAAAGTCGTACATTCAACCCATGCCGATCATGGCGAAATCACAGAATTGTATAGTAAAAATCTTACCGGTCTGCATAAAGACGATTTCATTCATATCGGTTATGTGGGCTTCACTTCGGACTACTATAAAAATGGTGATAAGTTCAAGGTGCTCGATATCGTTCGAAATCATCCTGTTGTGGAGACAGTAAAGGGACAAGAAGTCACGAACATGTATAATATTATTGTTATTCCTGGTCATGAACCGGTGGATACGAAGCGGCCGATCAAATGGGGATCAGCAAAAGACGATGTTTCGCCACAGGATATTTCTAGGCTGTTTCTGGGTACCGCGCGCGATCGATCGATTGTCGCGAAATACTGTATTCAGGATTGTAACCTGGTTCACTACATCATGAACAAAATCGATGTACTGACCGGTCATATTGAGATGTCGAGTATTTGTAGTGTCCCGATTAGTTTCCTTGTGTTTCGCGGCCAGGGTATTAAACTGACAAGTTTCGTTGCAAAAAAATGCATGGAGAAGAACACACTGATGCCCGAACTTGATAAATCGATGAACGACGGAGGGTATGAAGGCGCCATCGTGTTACCACCCAAATGTTCCATGTATATGGATAACCCGGTAGCGTGCGTAGATTATTCGTCTCTGTATCCGTCATCGATGATCAGTCAAAATTTGTCGCACGATAGTAAAGTGTTTACCAAAGAGTTCGATTTGGGTGGAAAACTGATACGCGAGACGGGTGAAAAAGATAAGTCAGGGAAACATGTCTATGATAATTTACCGGGTTATCAATACATCGATCTGGAATTCGATACCTTCCGATATGTTCGCAAAACGCCGACTGCGCGGGCAGAAAAGGTGAAATCGGGGACGAAGATTTGTCGATGGGCTCAGTTCCCTGAAAACAAAAAAGGTATTATGCCGGCAATTTTGGAACAGCTACTGAAGGCGCGTTCAGATACCCGTAAAAAACAGAAGACCGAGAAGGACCCTTTCATGTGGAATATCTTGGAGAAGCGACAACTCGGTTATAAAGTAACTGCCAATTCGCTTTATGGTCAATGTGGGTCGCCAACATCAACATTTTGTGAGAAGGATGTTGCTGCGTCAACCACAGCGACGGGCCGTATGATGATCATTTATGCAAAACGGATTATCGAGGAGGTTTATGGAGATCGCATCTATAACACGGACTGCGCAGGCGAAGTCCGAACGCGTGCTGAGTATGTATATGGCGACACGGATAGTGTATTCTTCACGTTTAATCTGGAAGATCCGACAACTGGCGAGAAAATCCGTGGTAAACGCGCTCTCGAAATTACCATCGAAATTGCACAGGACGCGGCGAAACTATGTACACAGTGGCTGAAGCCGCCGATGGAACTTTCGTATGAAAAGACACTCATGCCGTTTATTTTGGTGGCGAAAAAGAAGTATGTCGGAATGCTTTACGAGACGGATCCCAATAAGGGAAAGCTCAAGTATATGGGTTTGTCGATTAAGCGTCGCGACTCGTGCGATTATTTGAAGGATGTCTATGGTGGTATTCTGAATATTCTGATGAAGGAATACGATATCAAGAAGGCAATCGAGTTTCTGGATACGTCCTTGGAAAATCTACTGACCGGCAATGTTTCCACGGAAAAACTCATGATGACGAAACAACTGAAGAGTGACTATAAAAATCCAACGCGCATGGAGCATTGGGTTTTATCCGATCGTATTGGCAAACGCGACCCGGGCAACAAACCCAAGTCAGGTGATCGCATCAAATTCCTGCATTTTGTGAATGCGGATGCGAAACTCAACGGTGATCGGATCGAAACGCCCGAATTTATCAAGGACAACAATTTACCGATCGATTATACGTATTATATTACTAATCAGTTGATGAAACCATTACAGCAGTTATTCTCATTGGCGCTTGAGCAGATTTGGGAGATGAACAATAAGGGTACACTTTTGCGTAAACACAAAAAAGAGGTTGCGGAATTAGAAAAACAATACGAAGATCGGACGGTCTTTATGAAGAAACGCGAAATATTAGCATGTAAGAAGATCAAGGAAATCTTCTTTGATAAATATTTAGAGCGTATTCAAAATGAGAAAAATAAGACACAAATGATTACGAACTTCTTTGTAAGGCGATAAACGGTGTCGAACTTTAGTATATTTTTTATGTTAGCCTATTATATAGACCCATTGCTATGAGTTCTCCATCGAATACAGAAAATCAAGAGAAATTAACCGAGACGATGATAGAAGAAATGAACGAACTTTACGATATTAAAGAAGAATTAGAACAAAAAGACGCAATTGATAATGAAATGTCAATCGCATCGCTCAAGTCCGTGATGGGTTTGTTAGAATTGTTTATGAAACTCTACGTAGACCCAGCAGAAGATAAAGAAGAGATTGTGAAAAAAGTAAACAATATGTTTGAATATATAATTGATAAAATAAAGTATTTAGAAAATGAATCCAAATTAGCAAAAGAAGACCTTGAAGATTATAAAACACGTCATCAAGAAAAGGTCGTATGGCAACCAATTGAAAAGGGTGGTTCGAGAAAAAGAAAGGCAAAGAAAGCTAAAAGAAAGACAAATAAACGTCGTTAGATAAAAAATTACGCAAACGGTGTAATTTTTTATGAAGAATTGCCTGAAACATCCGTTACGACGTTGTCCGAAACATCCGTCACGTTACCTGAAACATCCGTTACGTTACCTGAAACATCCGTCACGTTGCCTGAAACATCCGTTACGACGTTGCCTGAAACATCCGTTACGACGTTGCCTGAAACATCCGTTACGACGTTGCCTGAAACATCCGTTACGACGTTGTCCGAAACATCCGTTACGACGTTGTCCGAAACATCCGTTACGACGTTGTCCGAAACATCCGTTACGACGTTGTCCGAAACATCCGTTACGTTACCTGAAACATCCGTCACGTTGCCTGAAACATCCGTCACGTTGCCTGAAACATCTGAGAAAATCACATTAGATATGTCCAAAACCAAGTTAGACACGTCAATAAAGGAATAAGAAGCATCTACTACTGAAAAAGATGCGTCAAAAACAGTCATGTTTGAAGGTATAGGACTTTCACCAAGATTTAATTTATATTTTGCCCATTTCAAAATGAAGTCGTCTTCTTTCCAATGAGGATATTCTTCTCCTTCTAAAACAAATATATTCTCTTCATGGAAATCTTCGTTTTCTGTCAATAATTGTGTTCTAACAACAGCTTTCACATTAAGTTCTATGTTGTCTATAACAACTCTTAACTTCGTAAAAATTTTTACCGGTTGAGGGCGTTGTAAAAAAGTGTCTAATTTATAAACAGTAGGAATTGCGTATGGGTTCATTATATATGTAGAACAATATTATTTTTTATGTTATTTACATTCGTAAATACAAATAATATTACCGCTAACTTTGAAAACGTGTCCCAGAAACATCGTTATAAAACACAATAGGAAACTCGAAGGTGAGAACGTCGTTGTTCGTGGAATTACTACCTTCGTCTAAATAATTTTGCACTATATTCGATAATCCATTAGATAAATTTTGAACCAAAATGTCAATTTGTGAACTGCGACGTGGAGGTTCGTCCGAAGGCACTTCATTGTTTGGAATATCAATTGGAGTAGAGGGGGTTTCGTTGTCAGACGGATCTTGTCTATCCGGGTCCACATAATCACGGATATCATATCTACACACCGGGCATCGCACCTTCTGTCGAAACCAGTTTCGGATTGCATGTTCTTTAAAACAGTGTCCGCAATGTCGAATTTGACACACCATATCTTCATGATTAAATTCTTCCAATGTTATTGGACAATGTGTGTCTATGTTATTTCCACCATCTGAGTATTGAAAAATTCGAGTGGCATTTGTAAACTGCGCTGGTGTTGGGTGAACAGCAACATCTTCGTTTAATGATGGGAACACTCGGTTTATGTGTCGCAAAATTGTGTCATTTACGATGTTTGTATATAGTGAATTCAAGTTTGTAAACCGGCGTGACTGAGATGCTGGCGTAAAATGTCTCTGGTTGTTAGAAGGAAAATGGTTTTGCGCGGCTCGATTTCGAAAATTCCAATCTCTCATTGCCAGAGAATTCACAATGCTTAAAAACATATGTGTCGTCGCTTGATATTGTCGAATATTGTTTTGATAGATGCGAATGTTCTCATTATATTCGGACATAAATTCATAAAGAGGTGCAATATCTTCACTCATTGTGGGCTGACGCGTATCATTAAAATGTGTTCTTGTGTTTCGTCTTGTTGACGGCATTCCCCAACTTGGTTCCCTAACGTTGTCGCTTTCGTTAAAAAATGGTTCGTTTGTTTCACGTTCGTATCTATTATCCATTGAATAATACTATATAAAGATTTATTTATATATTATTGCATATATAAATAATAAATGGATTTCAATAAATATTATAAAAAAGGGTATACCGGAATAGATAATCTCGGAAACACGTGTTTTTTGAATTCCTGTTTGCAGGTTCTCAATCATACGTATGAACTTAATGAGGTATTAGATAAAAAACGTAGTCATCAATTGCGATCGGATCTCCCAGACACAAGCATTCTAAAAGAATGGAACGATTTGCGTAAAGTGATGTGGAGCGGAAATGGAGTTGTTACGCCAAATAAATTCGTGCATAATGTTCAAAAAATCGCAAAAATAAAGGACAAGGAAATATTTACGGGGTGGGCACAAAACGACATGCCCGAGTTTTTATTGTTCATGATTGATTGTATTCATAATAGTTTGTCGAGAAGTATAACCATGAAAATAAGCGGCAATGCCGAGAACAAAGTCGATGAAACCGCAGTACAATGTTATAAAATGTTACAGAATGTTTATTCGAAGGAATATTCCGAAATTATGGATCTTTTTTTTGGAATTTATATGAGTGAACTGATATCAAAGGATGGAAAAATCACGCATGTCGTCAAACCAGAGAATTTTTTTATTCTAGATTTACCAATTTTAGATGAAAATCGCATGGCCACAAATTTATACGAATGTTTTGATATGTTCTCTAAAACAGAATGTTTGGAAGGTGAAAATGCATGGTTCAATGAAAAGACGGGTCAAAAGGAAGATATTATTAAACGGGTTTCATTTTGGAATTTTCCTAAGGTTCTCGTGATTTCGTTAAAACGGTTCTCACCAGACGGAACAACAAAGTTAAATAATTTGATCAATTTCCCTTTAGAAAATCTGGATTTGTCTAAGTATGTACGTGGATATAACGCATCCACATATAAATATAATTTATATGGAATTTGTAATCACATGGGAGGAGTAATGGGTGGGCACTACACGGCCTTTGTAAAACATGCCGAGAACAAATGGGTCCATTTTAATGATACAAATGTTGAAATAGTTACCGACCCAAACTCCATAATCACGCCTCTAGCATATTGTTTGTTTTATCGAAAAAATTAAATTTATATCCTGTACGGCAAATTGTGACAAAAATAAAAATATATTATGTCGTCTAATATTATATACTGAATATGGAAAATTATGAAGAAAATCCTGAAGACGGCACAGACACTGTTCAATACAAACGCGATGAAAATAATTTAGAATATAGCGATTACAATGATGAAGATCGCATCGATACACCAAATGAAGATGGTGAAATAGATGTTGACATGGGTGCTATAGATAATTCGCAAGAAGAACAACCTCTCGTAAGAAAAACAGTGCATAAGAAAAAAACTTATGTCATTAATAATATTATTGGCGATGAAGAACCATCTGATAAGATCGAGATACAAAGAAATAAACATAATATATTCGTGAAAAACGAAATAAATTACAAAAAAACTTATGCACCTGGCGAAAGCATTGAGGATAGTATTTTGGACGATCTTACTCGATTATTCTATACTGTATTTAATAAGTCAAATATCATTTTGGTAATATGGTTTTTAGCAATATATTTTATTTGTTATTTTTTGATCGGAATAATCTTCAAAAAGAATGTGGACAACTACAACTACCAGATCCGTTTAAGTAAAATGTTGGATATCGTTTTATTGTGTTTTTTTCTTTTATTTTTGATCGCGTCTTATTATTCCATTCCAAATTTAAAGAAACAAGACATTTTGGAGAACACTGCCACAAATACGGTTGATTTCATTGAAAACCCTAACTCTTTGGCAGTTGTGTCGTTTTTCATTATTTTGTTCTATGTGATCATTTATTTATTCAGAATACCCATGACATATGAGACAAAACCGTTTTTTGTATCGCTTCTCGAGAACTGCGTGTGGATATTATTATTGATTATTATTTTTGTGCAGTTTTTTAAAATTGTTTTTAATCTGGACATGTTAGGTTCAATTGGATCTTTTTTAAATTGGAAAAATCTACCTTTTAATTCTGACGGAACTGGTGTTTCAGGAAGTTCAAAGAAAACCACTTCTTCTTCGAAAAATACAACTTCTTCCTCGAATAATACAACTTCTTCTTCGAAAAATACAACTTCTTCCTCGAATAATACAACTTCTTCCTCTAACAATCCAATTTCCGCATCAATAAATGGTTCTACTTTCCCTGCGAATATTATGGGCAACTTAGCAGGAAATGAAAATTCTGAAACAAATGGATCAACTTCGTCATCCACAATAACAACTTTATTCAACACAGTTTCGTCTTATTTTACAACAGAAACGCCTAACGCGATAAATGTATCAATGGATGATATTTCCGGCACTACTTCCATGACAACCACTTCCGCACCAACTGCTTCCATGACAACCACTTCCGCACCAACTGCTTCCATGACAACCACTTCCGCACCAACTGCTTCCATGACA
>JGI25917J50250_1000088_pt1 | contig 21675 bp, 18 predicted proteins | sample LauGreSBDMM110SN_4_FD_50250 | JGI IMG/M metagenome (IMG submission 50250) | reverse complement strand
AATAATAATTTTAACTTATAACTAGATAGTATATTTTAAAACAAATAAATAATTATATATTATATATTATATATATAAAATGGAAATAAATATAAATCATCAAAATAATAAAAAAGAAGCTACAACTATTAAAAAAAATGAATATAAAACTAAGTTATATTTAGAAAATAAAAAAAAGTGTATTCAAATGGTAAAAAATTATAAGGTAAAGATTATAAATATACTAAATAATAAAGAATCTGAAATAAATAAACGCGTAGATAAAATTTATGTCATTAACTTATCCGAAGATATTATTAAAAGAAATTATATTATCACGATTATGAAGAAATATGGAATCAATTTTACTCTTGTAATTGTAGATCATCTTTCATATGAAACACTAGTAGAATTGGAAACAAAATTATCTATTTCACTGAATGAACTTGGATGTTGTATAAGTCATCTATGGTGTTTGTATCAAATCATATATAAGAAATATAAAAATGCAATCATTTTTGAAGATGATATTATTTTACATAAAGATTTTGAAAAAAAATTTATTAACATCTATGAAAAAAACCATAATATTGATTTTTTACTTTTAGGAGCTCATGACTATAATTTTTCAAAATTTAATTATAAAAATGTAAAAGATAATATTTACAAACCTACTATTAATAAAAAAAATTTTTACAATAATTTATATGGAGCACACGCGAATTATTATTCACTTAAAGGAGCAAAAAGAATGTTTCATATAAGAACCTCTGAAATTGATTTTTTTGACAAAGAATATATGTTAATGTTTAACTATTTTCCAGATTCTTTTGTATGTTATCCTAATTTAGCATTGGCAAATATTTCAGAAAGTACCTTAGGTCATGAAAGAAGTATATTAAGTTATTCTGAAAAAGACTATTATAATGAATGTTTTATAGATTTAAATTTTAATAATTATAATTTTATTTATGTTAATTTATTAAAAAATATTAATTATATTTATTCTTCTGATGACTATGAAACGTTAACAGAGCGATATTTAAACGAAAGTCTTGGAAAAGAAAAACTTCCTTTTGTTAAAAAAAGATTAGTCATGGATTTTTTTACCATTAATGATATTATGAATATTTTATATTATACTTCTAAAAATACAACTACAGTTTAATAATACCAAATAGTCTTTCCAAAAAATGAATGGGTGAGTAATTTTTATTGATTGAATTATTTTCATATAAATTATTTAATAAATATGCTTTGTAGTTATTTGTTTTAATAAAATCCAAAACTTTTGAAAATACTACATTTGTTGTATAAAATATAGTTCCTGCAACAAAAAAATAATCTTTATTAATTTTTGTTATATTTACATTTAATAAATCTTTATTAAAAATATCTTGATTCATATCTTTATAATAACTTCCAATACAGTTAGATTTTATATTGACTTTTGTTATTAATTTACTTAACGGACAAGATAATAAATAATTTGTGAGTTCTTCATATGATTCTTTACTTTTTGTATGTAATTTTATGATATGTTTAAATTTATGTGTTTTAAAAATGTCATCATACATTAATATGGTAGGAGTGATATCAGTTCCATACTCTTTACAAAAATAGATGGCATAAAAGTCAAAATGATCTTTAATTATTTTTTTTATATTTGAAAATTGATCCAATTTTTTAACATTCGTATTAAAACAGAATGAAATATTTATATCCTTCTGAATTTTTTTATATTGAATAAGTTTATTGATTAAATCCAAACCTCTTTCAAGATTACCTATGTAAACTAATAGTAACAAGTCATAATTATCATTTAAATAATCATATTTTTTATCAAGAGATATATTAACAAAATAATCAAAACTTACATTATAAATATAATTATTTACAAAATTTTGAATTGGTAAAATTGATTTATTATAATAGATATATATATTGTTTAAATAACTGTGAAAAGATACATTTGGAAAAAAATTGGTTATTTGTTTTGGATGGTAGATATAGCCATGTAATCCTATGGTATTGAAATGTTTTAATGCGATTAATTTATTTATAAATTCAATATTATTTAATTTACAAAAAAAAACAAGATCAATGTCAAAAGCATTTGGTTTTTGTTTTGTTTCATTAAATAATTCAGGAAGTTTTAAAAATTTTAAATAATATTTAATATCGCTTGCAGGTGTATATGAATAATAATTAAATTTTTTCAAAATATAACTCCTCCATTTATTATTACAGTTCCAAATTTTATGACATCCAAAACTATCTGGATTAAATATTGATTCGGATGAAAAATTATATGCAGTATCCCATTCAGATACATCACCAATACTGAATTGCTGTAAATTTTTTGAAAAGTAAACATCTTCCGGAGGAGTAACCAATTTATTAAGTTTCATATATTCTTTTGTAGAAGAACCTAATTCAAGTTGATTAATCGGACATTTACTAATAACTTCAATCATTTTTGATTTTGTTCTTAAACTCAATCCACCATTACCAACACAATTAGGAGTATCATTAGATGTTTTGAAGAAAGGAGCACCAATAAAGTCATAATTCATGAAATCTTGAATATTGTCTTTAAAAATTAACGAATCTTCTTGATAGATTAAAATTTTCTCACCGTGTATTAAATTCCAAAATTCTTTGGTCATTAAAAAATCTGAATATTCTTGTTGAGTCATATTAATGTGATTTAATTTAATAACTGTAATGTTTTCAGAAATTTTTTGAGAAATATTTTTACATAAATTGTAATTTAATTCGCCACATATTATAGTATAACTCCATTTTGAACCTAGTTTATGTATTGCGTTTCTTATTATAAATTCAATATGTGGTAATATTCTAAATTCAATTAGTACAGCTTCATACAAACTTTTTTTTTTAATTGTAAAACTTAATGGTATATGTTTCATAAAATAGTTTAATTTAAAACATAATCTTCTATAATTATTTATATTTGTATTTTCATAGCTTGTTAAATTATTTTCTTTTAAAAATTCTTTCAAAAAAAATATTTCAATTTGATTTGAATTTTTAGACATTTATTTATCTTAATAAATTAAATTATTTTAATTTATTAAACTTTTTCTTTTTACAATTTTTTATTTATTTTATTTATTTATATTCCATTCCGGAAAATATTTATCCAGATCTTCTTTTGTAATTCTACGTTTTTCTCTTATTTTATATAATTTTTCTAGATTTTTATCATATTTATCAGTAGGTCTTTTAGAGTATTTTGCTTTTTGTCTATATTCATTATTTAATTTAATTGTATTTAATGGAGATACATAATAATAAGCAAGAGATTTACGATAAACATCATTCGGACATACTATTTTATCTGGTACACCATGCCACGATACATCATTTGTTTTAAATATAATAGCCCGATTAAATTTAACATCTGTTTTCAAAATACATTCAGTTATGTCTTCATTCCATAACTCATTCGCTCCATTCCATTCACTTTTCCATTCTTTTGATAAGAATAAAATAATATTGATTCTTCTTTCTTTACCTGAATAGGGGTGTTTTTCATAGTCAAGATGTATATTCAATCTTCCATTGGTAGAATGGCTATGTAATCCTGCACCATGTAAATATTCATCATATTCTAATTCATTAATATTAGTTAATTTTTGAATTTTATCAATAAACATTTTGGTTGATAAAATATAAAAATAATTTTTTAGTTCTTCTGGTAAAATATTTATTTCATCAAACGCATATTTAACTTCAATCGGATTTTCATATTTATACCATTCTTCGTAATTATTCGGAAATAATTCACTTAATTTTTCTGCATATTCATCACTTAAAAAATTATCTATCACAATATTTTCAAATGGTTTTGCGTTTATAAATTCTGATTTTAAGTTCTCAACATTATTTATCCAGTCGCCAAAAAAATGATTATTATTGGATCTATTGATTTTTTCTAAATGTATTTGATCTATTTTAATATTTTTACTAATATTCGCAATATCTTCGTACAACATTAACTTATGTATTATTAAAATATTAAATCAATAAAATATTTATAAAAATACATTATTTTAACCATGAAGCAGTGTATTGATGTTTTACAAATGTATTTTTTGTATGCGGAACAGTTCCTCCACTTCCACAACAAAAAAAATCCGTAGGAAATATCGCAATTGTACTTTTAAATAAATTGTTTTCTTTTATAAATTTATTTACCATCTTAGTAAAAAATAAAGGGCCTGTTCCATTAATCACTTGAAAATGGTATTGTGGGGTATTTTTATTTAATTTTAAATTTTTCAAATTATCTAGACTTTTTTTATAACAATGTAAAAATAAAGATTGATTTGGTTTGGATCCTATAAACCATTGACATATTCCTATGTTATTATCTAGCCATTTATGTTTTTCAGAATCATTATTTACCACATTTGAATTCCATATTTTATCAAATTCGTGTCCTACAATTATATTTGTTTTCTCAGTAATATATTTATGACCTAAACAATTATATGCAATTATATCATTATGTTTATTAACCATTTTACAATTATTACATGGATTATCATAAAAATTACATGTTGAATTGATTATTTGTTTATTTTTTGGATATATATATAAATTATTATTATGATCACCATGAAATTGTATATGATTTAGTTGATTAATATGTTTAATTGGTTCACAGTCCATATCAAAATAATATCCACCACGTAAATACATTATTAAATATCTAAAAATATCTGCTAATGTAGCACCAATTGTAATACTTTTAATAAAATCTAAATTTTTTTTATCAAATATTTCAATAATTTTATAAATATCTTGATTATCATAAATGGTAATTGTATAGTCAACATACATATTTTTTATTTTATTTAAACATTGAATCCATACAGGGTTTGCTATATGTGTCTTATCTTTACATGTTAAATGTATTAATTTTGGTATATTATTTTTGTCACAATTTAAAATATTGATACCTTTATTAAAGTTATTTATTTTTTCCGTTTGTTTTTTATAAATTGTATTTTTAACATATTTTAAACTCTTTTCATAGGTATAATTTTTATCTGTAACTATTTTTTTATCAAAATGATTTTTAGCTAATTCTTCAAGTCTTTTCATTATATATTAAATTTATATAATAATAATTTAATATAATTAATTATATAAAATGTGTGGAATAGTTGGTTGTATTTCAAATGAAGCTACGGAAGAAATATTGTACAATGGAATTGAACAGTTAAAAAATAGGGGTTATGACTCCGTAGGAATTTGTAGTATTCAAAATAAAGAATTTATATTAGATAAATATGCATCTTGTTTAAACATTGATGCATATGTAAAATTACAAGAAAAATTATATAAACATCGCGATTCTACTATTGGAATAGCACATACACGTTGGGCTACTCATGGTGCAAAAACAGATGAAAATTCGCATCCACATGTAAGTATGTGTGGAAAATTTACACTTGTTCATAATGGAATTATTGAAAATTACAAAATATTAAAGGATCAACTAGTTTCTAATGGATATACTTTCAAGTCACATACTGATACTGAAGTAATTGTAAATTTATTATCTTTTTTATATACGAAAAATAATAATATAAACGACTGTATTAAAAATGTTATTCAACAGTTGGAAGGAACATGGGGACTAGCAATAATATGTATTGATGAACCTAACACTCTTTACTGTACTAGACATGGGAGCCCATTATTAGTTGGTTATGATGATCATTGTGCTATAGTTGTTTCTGAAAAAAGTGGTTTTTGTAATAAAATCCAAAACTATTTTGTATTAAATAACTATGATATTTGTAAAATAATGAAAACTGAAAAAAAAATAGAAATTAATACACATAAAGAATATAATATATTAAAGTTAATAAATACAAATAACGAATTGACACCTTATCCCTATCCACATTGGACAATAAAAGAAATTAATGAACAAGTAGAATCGTCATTAAGAGCAATTAGTATGGGAGGGCGACTATTAAACTCAAATCACGTGAAATTAGGAGGATTGGAACAACATAAAGATGAATTAAAATCTATTAATCATCTTATCTTGTTAGGTTGTGGAACTTCTTATTTCGCAGGAATGCATGGTTTGTATTTTATAAAAGAATTATGTAATTTTCATACTGTTCAACTATTTGATGGTGCGGAATTTAATGAAAACGATATTCCAAAAAATGGTAAAACCGCATTGTTACTAATATCTCAATCAGGGGAAACCAAAGATTTACATAGATGTATTGAAATCGGTAAATCTAATAATTTACTTTTGATCGGTTTAGTCAATGTAGTAGACTCCTTAATTGCGAGAGAAGTACATTGTGGGTGTTATTTGAATGCAGGTAGAGAAGTAGGAGTAGCATCTACAAAAGCATATTCATCCCAAGTTATTTTATTAGCAATGATTGCAGTATGGTTTTCACAAGAAAAAGAAATAAATGAAAATAAAAGAATAAATTATATCAATGATATTAGACAGTTACATTTGGACATTAAAAAAACATTAGAAATGAATGAAGAAAAATTAGATTTCATTGTTGAAAACATTTTTCAAAATAATGTAAATAATTGTTTTTTATTAGGAAAAGGAAAATCAGAATCAGTAGCTAGAGAAGGGTCATTAAAAATAAAAGAAATATCTTATATTCATAGTGAAGGATATTCTACAAGTAGTTTAAAACATGGCCCTTTTGCATTATTAGATGATCAATTTCCCGTAATCATAATAGCCCCAAATGACACGAATTATAGTAAAGGAGAAAATGCTTATGAAGAGATAAAGTCTAGGCATTCTCCAATTATTTTTATTACCAATAAAAAAAAAGGACAAAAAGATAAGACAAACGTATTATACGTAGAAGAAAATAATAAAACATTCGCGGATTTATTATGTGTGATTCCATTACAATTATTGGCTTATAAATTGTCTATAAAAAGAGGAATTAATCCAGATATGCCAAAAAATTTAGCCAAAGTAGTTACGGTGGAATAATAATTATCTATAATTATTTATATGAATAATTGTATTTTACACGAAGAGAAAGTTCCTGATGAAAGTGAAAATACACAAGAAAAAGAAGATCTAGATTACGAAGAGAAAGTTCCTGATGAAAGTGAAAATACAGAAGAAAAAGAAGATCTAGATTACGAAGAGAAAGTTCCTGATGAAAGTGAAAATACACAAGAAAAAGAAGATCTAGATTATGAAGAGAAAGTTCCTGATGAAAGTGAAAATACAGAAGAAAAAGAAGATCTAGATTACGAAGAGAAAGTTCCTGATGAAAGTGAAAATACACAAGAAAAAAAATTAGATGATTTTGTATTTGTATTTTGTGGAGGTAAATGTGGTACTAGTACATTGTTTCAAACTTTTAAAAATAATGGTTATGATACTTTAGTCACACATGGATTAGAATATTATAATAATCATTTGCGTAGTGAGAATTCACGATCAATTACTGAGATACTTGAAGATACATCTAATGAATACAAAAATGTTTATTTTTTTGATTCTTATAGAACACCAATTGAAAGAAAAATATCATCTTTCTTTCAAAATATTCATTTAACGTTTCCAAATTATAATGAATTATCAACAGATTATCTTATTAATTATTTTGATAAAAATTTGTTAAAAGATATTGAAGAGGTTCATCCGATTGATGAAATGTTAACATATTACAATGTTCCTTTATTTAAAACATTTGATTTTAGTAAAGGTTATAATATTATTACTCAGAAATGTTCTAATGGAACAAATAAAATATTTGTAAAATTATTATTTAAGGATATACACATATGGGATAAAATATTAACAGAAATAATGGGAAAACAAATTATTTTATATAATGAAAATCTTTCAAAAAACAAAAACTATTATAAACTATATAATGAATTCAAAAAAAAATATAAAGTTCCAAAATGGTATATTGATAACTATTTAATAAATGATATTAATTTTAAAATATATAATAATAAAAAAGATCAAGATGAATATATTAAAAAACACTCTAGTAATTGTTAATAATATTTATGTTATTAATATGAAAAAAGATAATGAACGTTTACACAAATTTCAAAATCAAATAGGTGATAAATTTAAATATGAAATTGTAGAAGGTGTTGATTGTAATTCATTGAAATATAATGATCAGTTTGAGTTGTGGAAAGATAAAAATCCAATGTGTCAAGATATTACTTTTGACCATTTTGATTGGCAATTATATTTGAATTATTATCCTGATTTAAAAAAAAATATATTTGATAAAAACAAAGCTTGGAAACACTGGATCAATCATGGGATAAAAGAGTTACGTTCATGCGTTGAAAATAGAATCATAAATAAAGGACAGTGGGGGTGTTTAGAGTCACATATTAATGTTTTAAAAGATGCTTTAAAAAAAAACTATGAATCTATTTTCATTTTAGAAGACGATGTTTTATTACATAAAGATTTTGAAAGCCAAATTGAGAGAATAAGTGACATACAAGAAACAAAACCTGAATGGAATATTATTTATTTGGGTGCTAGTCAACATGATTGGAAAGATATAGAATTTCAAAAAGATTTTTATTATGCAAAGTGTACTACAGGAACCTTTTCTTACATCGTTCGTAATTCATTTTATCAAGTATTATTGAATGAATTTGAAAAAAGATTGAAACCAGTAGATAATTATTTAGTAGATATTCAGGAAAAATATTATAAAACGATATTTGTATTGTTTCCAAATATTATGATTTGTAATTTAGAAGAAAGTAATATAGGAAATAAACGTGATCAAGATGTATGGTCTAAAAAATTTAACTGGAAACTTGAAAATTATAATCTTTAATTAATACAGTAATTAATAACAACTATCATATATTTAATTTATAAATGTATTATAAAATGACTATTACTGGAAACAAAATTTTAATTATTGGAGGGACAGGATCTTTAGGAACAAATTTAACAAAAAGATACTTAAACGATAATGAAATTTATTTGTATTCGCGTGATGAATGTAAACATTGGTCTATGCAAATAGACTTTAATCATAACCCAAAACTACATTTTATTATTGGAAATATTTCAGATAAAGAAAAAATTAAACAGACTATTGTCCGACATAATTTTGATATCATTATTATGGCGGCTGCTTTAAAACATATAGATAAATGTGAATACGAAACAAATGAGTGTTTAAATACAAACTTATTTGGCACCAAAAATGTGTTGGATGAAATAGAGAATAATTTGAAATTACTAACTAATTTGAAGAAAGTATGTTTTATAAGTACAGACAAAGCATGTAGCCCTGTAAATATTTACGGAATGACTAAAGCAGCGTCTGAATGTTTAATGATAGAAAAAGCAAAATATATTCCCTCTATTAAGTTTGTATGTGTAAGATATGGGAATGTATTAAATTCAAGAGGTAGTATTATTCCTATGTTACATAAAATCGGAGAAAATAAAGATATTCCATCTTTCAAAATAACTGATCGTAGAATGACACGATTTGTAATGACATTAGACCAAAGTGTTGATTTAGTAGAACATGCATTAATACACGGGGAAAGTGGTGATGTAGTAATACCAAAATTAATCTCATGTACAGTTATTGATTTGATTGAAATATTTTCTGAATTGTATAATAAACCAATTGTAGATGATAAATTAAGACCTGGAGAGAAAATGCTTGAATCACTTATTAATGATACACAATCAATGAGACTTCAATTTGGTCCTGATGGATATATGTATATTAAACCACCATTTAAAAATTTTACAAGTGAAAATGAAATAAGAGACTATAATAGTACTATTAATCCTTTAAATAAAGAAGAACTTAAAGCGTATTTAAGTAGTTTAAATCTTATATAAACAATCATTTTTTATTGTTATAAACCTCTTTACATTTTTCTGGATCAGCACGTAATAGTCTTAGCATTTCTTTTTCATTATTAATAACATCATTTGGTCTATTTACAAAAAATGCTTTTTCTCTATTATTTTCCATTCCATCTGTGTGTTTTTCACTTAAATAAGATAAAGTTAAGAAAATCCTTTTTTCATTTTTTTTAATAATTACTTTATCTGGATTACCATGCCATGCATTAATTGTATTTGTAAATAATATCATTTTATTAAAAATAGGTAAAATTTTAGCGTGACAACTTGTGATTTTAGCATTATTATTTAAAACACTATCACCATCCCATATTTCTAAATGACCACTATTTTCTTCTTTCCAGTCATAACTTAGATAAATACCTAATGTCAAATGTTTTTTTTGTTTTGTGATTGGATGATTTCCTGCATCACTATGAATATCCAAATAGTCTCCATTTTCATATGTATGAATACCCCACCAATTTTTATTTGGATCATTATATAATTTTTCTCCAACAATTTCTGATAAAATATCAACTACTTCTTGTGAAGTTAATAAATTAAATAATTTTTGACAATTTTCTGGTATATTGTTTTTATCACGTAATGTAAATTTTTGTTCGAATGGATTATTATATCTATCCCAATTTTCTTTTGGAATATTTATTATTTCTTTTTGACATTTTTCTGCAAAAGAATAAGGTAGTATATTTTCAATATAACAATTTGGATAAGGTTTTGACTTATTATATATTTCACTGTTTATACTTCTAAGTTTATTTATAAAATGTTTACTATCAGTAATAATCATTTTATATAAAGTAATAATTTTTTATTTTAAAAATTTTTTTAACTCTTTAATAATTAATTTAGACGTTTCACCAATTCCTAACCATTCTGTATTTATTACTAAGGATCCATTTGAAATATTTTCTAAATAATCATATGAATTATCTTTATTATTTAAATCATTAACATTTAACATAAAACTACAATTAAATTCTACAGATTGTGGTCTTTCAGTAAAATCTCTAGGGACTATAACTGCGGTATTACATAATGCAGGTTCTTCTTGCCCAGTTCCACTATCCGAAATTATAAATTTACTATGGTAAACAGTGTTTAAATATTTTTTATACGGTAATAAATCAATAAGTTCAATACATCCTAAATCTATATTGTATTCTTCTAAGAATTTACATGTTCCGTAAAATCGCAACATTTTAACAGGTAGATTATATTTGATAGAACATTCATTTGCATATTTTATAATATTTTCCATACGTGTTTTGTATTTAAAATTTTCAGGACGATGAATATCTACAAGTATAATGTCATTACGTTTAAATTCATCACAAATAAATGGTTTACAAACTTCTACAATGGTGTTTCCAACTACATGGACATTATCTTTAATATTTTCGTTTTCTAAATATTTTTTATATTCATTATGGTAAACAAATAATATGTGGCTACAATGATCACAAGTAGTTCTATTAACTTCCTCAAGCATTCTTTTATCAAACGATCTCATACCAGCTTCAATATGACCTATAATAAATCCTTCTTTTCTTAATGGTAATGCAGCACAAACAGTGTTTGAATCACCTAAAAATATAATGATATCAGGTTTTAAATTTTCATTTTTTATTAACTCTAATATAGAAACCGATAAATAGCTTAATTGATGATAATGTGTGCTACCATTTTTTCCTGTTTCTAAAGTATAATCAGGTTTTCTTATTTCCAATTCATCAAAAAAAACATCTGATAACAATTTATCATAATGTTGTCCCGTGTGGACTAAAATATGATTAAAATCTTTATCAAGCTCTTTAAAAATTGAACTCATGCGGATAAAGTCCGGTCTAATTCCACTAACGGTCATAACAGTTTTTTTCATTATAATATTTATAGTATATTTATTTTTTTAACTATTTCTTCAATAGAAATAAATTTATATTATAATTTTTTATTTCTTCTATTTGGATATATAATTCTGGTATCTCAAACATAGCTTCATAATTACTAGTAATAGTTTTATCTACTTTGTCTTCTGTTTTAAACTCATTCACATGTATGTCTAAATTATATACTTGAATAATATTTTTAACCAGTTGATACTTATTTAAACTAGAAGGACTAAATATATGTCTTACACCTTCCCAGTACAAACCCCGTTCAATGATTTCACTAATAATTTTAGATAATTGTAAACAAGTTACTCCATTCCAATAATGATTTATGTATCCATTTATAGATCTACCTGCATTTGATTTTACCCATTCTAAAAGTGAACGTTTATTTTCTATTTCTTCTCCGATAATAGATGTGCGAATAATAGTTGCTTTACATAACTCGCCTAATGATTTTGACATACCATAGTCATTAGTTTCATCGTGAATAGAATCTTCACTGTATTTTCCATCTTTACCTGAAAATACACAATCAGTTGTTATATGTATCATTTTAGCGCCAACTTTATCACAAATTTGACTTAAAATAACTGGAAATAATGAATTAATTGTAAAATACAATCGTGTATTAAGCCCTCTTTGGTTAGATGCTTGTGGAATTACACCTGCACAATTAATTACAATATCGTTTTTTTGAATATTTTTATCTTCAAATAGTAGAGTTGTTAACGTATTAATAGACAGTTGACTTAAATCATATTCTTTTCTTGTCAAAGGTATAATTTCATATTCTTTATGAGAAAGATATGATTTTACATAATTTCCCAACATTCCATTAGAACCAAATATTAATATTTTCGTCATTATTTTATAGTAACATTATAAATATTATAAATTATTTCAACGAAGTAAGTAAAAAAATAAACTTATATTATATAATGGAAATTGTTGCTGATGAAAGTTTAAGTAATGTTTGTAATATTTTTACAAAATTAATAAGTAGTCCTGATCCTGTTTGGATATCTAGAATTGGTGGAAGTGACTATAATTGTTATAAATTAATTTTTGAAAATTTTGAAAATTATAAAGAAAAATCTTTTATAGAATTAAATGAAGATCAAAATTTTAACTTTAATCTCAAAATAATAAGTATGTATAATGGTTATTTTGACTTTGATAATAAGTTGGATAATAAGTTGGATAATATTTATAAATCATCACAAATATACATAGAATCAGTTTTAAATTCAGATTTTGCAACTTTAGGAGGTCCTACTTATTGGGAAATTAAAAAAAACGATTTTATTTATTCAAAATTTGTCAAGGAATATACAAAAGATAAAAATATTCAATGTTCTTCGTATACCATAATAGAATCTGTAAGTCCTTTTTTAAATTCTTTTAAAATATGGGGAAATAATAAAAAAATATTAATAGTTAGTCCATTTGAAGAGACAATAAAATATCAAACACAACCAGATAGAATTAATAAACTTTTAAATAATTACGAATTTCCTAATTGTGAATTTTTGACTTATAAAACACCAATTACATATAATGAATATAATAAATCTAATAGTAATTATTTTGTTAATGTTACAAAAGATTATAATAATTGGATTGAGTTATCAAATAAAATGGTAGATGATATATCAAAAATAGATTTTGATATTGCTTTTATTTCTGCTGGTGGTTATACAATGCATTTAGGTAATGAAATAAAAAAAATGGGAAAAAAATCCATATATATTGGAGGTGTGTTAAATGTTTTTTTTAATATTTATGGCAGAAGATATGATAATGATTTTTATAATAGTTTTCAAAACTTAGACTATAGAGTAAAATGTATCGACGATTTTGATGACATGTTTAAAATAGAAGAAAAATGTTTCAAAAGTGAGGCTCTTAATGCCTATTTTTAGAGTCTTAATTATTATTTTTATATTATATTATTTTTGTATAATATAAAATGATAATTTCATTAGGGTATCATTGTAACATTAATCTTGTATTAGTTTAATTCTACTAATAGGAATTTCATCTTTTGAAACTGTTTTATCATGAATATCAGCTATTGGTGTCAAGCCATTTTTTTTACAAAATTCACAAAGCAAATCAAAATTATTATTAAATTTGTATTTTGAATCAATTTTTAATTGACTGGGTTTTTCATGAAAAAGATGAATAGAAAAAGGATATTTTTTTTCAAATCTAGTTATTTTAAAATTAAATTTATTTAATATTAGCCTTTTTACAAATTCATCATCATCTCCTCCAATTCCATTTTTAAATATTTCGTTAAATCCTCCATTCATTTTTTCAACTAAATCTTTTTTATGAATCGCTGCTAAATAATGATAAGCTACAAAATGTCCTTTATAATGGTTTAACCAACCACCTACATCATCACGAAGTACACTATTACCACCTATTAAAAAAAATTCATCTTTTAACAAAAGATCACTATTACATGAAGTATATTTATACCTTTCATGTATAGGTGTAAGATCATATATTTCTTGACCTTTTTTTTGTATGTTGTTAATAATTTCATATATTTCTTCATAATTATTATTTTGTTTTTCAAGAATTTCATTAAAATTATATCCAGTAGACCCATAACAATTAAAAGTCATCCAGTCATTTATTTCTAAATTTTTAACTATAAAATCAATACAATCACCTACATGCATTACTTCTGGATTTTGGATTATTATTATTTCTCCAGTAGCTTGAGCAATACCAATATTATAAGGAACACATGGATTTACCCATGTTTTTTCATCTTCTTCAATTGTAATAACTTTTATTTCTAGTTCACTTTTTATATTTTCAATAAAAGTTACCACACGTTCTGATTCTTCAGAATTATCATCTACAATTATTATTTCAATATTTTTATAAGATGATTTTTTAATACTTTCTAAAGTTTGAATTAGTTGTTTTTTTTTATTAAAATATGCCATTACAATAGACACTTTTTTTGTGTTTGAATATTTATTTATAAATGAATCTAGATAACATTTTTTGTCTACTAACAAATTTTCATTTAATCTTTTTTCTAATCCAATAGCATATTCTTTACTTTTAGTAGCTCCATTAAACCAATGTATTCCAACATTATTTGGAGGTAAATTATTATCATATTTTTCTAAAAATTCATCTAATTCATTCCAAGCCCAAGGCAAGTAGTATTCATAATCACAAATTTTAATATTTTTATCAACAGCGTATATATCATTATCATTTTTAAATAAAGACCCCCACATTACAGCACCTATACTTTGATATTCATTTGGATCGTAAATATTTTTGCATTTACTACAAATATAATTAAATAATTTTGAATTAGGTTTTGATAAAAAAAATCCAATAGGAAAGTATGCATAACCTTCATTTATATTTTTATTTTTAGGATCACCATAAGAAATACATTTAAAAATAATATTTGTTTCGTTAAAATTCATTTTTCTTTCAATACTACTTGTATAAATAATATCAAAATCACTCCATAATCCACCATGTTTATATAAACAATAATATCTTAAATAATCACTTTTAATAACCTCAGATGCAGAATTATAAAAACCAATTTCATCTAAATTTATTTTTTTAATTGTTAAATTATTAATACTATATAACTTTGTAAAATAACATTTTTGATCATATTTTAATTTTTGTTCATGTGTAACCCATGAAATTGTCTCTGTTTTAATTTCTGGTATAAATACAATTATTTTCCAGCCTGGATTATAAGTATTAAAAGAAATTACAGTTAGGTAATTTAAATATGATAACGGTGAACCATCCCAATATAAAAATAGTAACTTAGGATATTCAAAATTATTATTTAAATGTATTTTTGTTTTATTTTCATATAGCTGCTTATTACGTATAAATTTAACATCACTTTCCGTAATATTTGATTTATAATGATATTGATGAATAACAAAACATTTTTTAGGTTCTATAATGTGAATATTTAATTTTAAGTTGTATTTAATACTAAGTAAAAAATCATCATCATCATAACAATAACCGTTTGAAAATTCTTTATCAAATCCATCAATTAAATCTAATTTTGATTTAAAAATAGCAGATGTAAAATGATAACAAGTATTATAATTGTTGTAGGTTGGATGATTATACCAACATGTATATATTCCACTGTCATTCATATTTTTTTGTAAAAAAGTATTATCATTTATTAAATTAAAAATATTATCCGACTTTAACATTTTATTTGTAATTTCAAGTGTATTTGCTGTAAAACAACTAAAAGTAAAATAGTCTTGTTCTTTTAAATTATTAATAGTATATGAAATAATATCACCTACATGATAACATTCAGGATTTTGAATTATTACTATTTCTCCTTTTGTTTCAGCGAAACCACGATTATAAGTTACACAAGGATTTACTCTGTCACCCTTTTCTTCTTCGCTTATAACGATTAAATTGATAGGAAAAGTAAATTGTTTTATGTCTTCTTCAAGTTTATTTTCATCATTGCTATTATCATCAACAATAATAACTTCAAAACTATATTTTCCTGCATACATTCTTTCAAAACCTTTTAATGTTTCCAACGTTTGTGGTTTTCTATTATAATAACCCATTACAATTGAAATTTTATATTTCCAATTATCTACCATATATTTTGATGGATTGGACAAATTCATTTGTATATCTTCTACAGAAGAAAAAGATTTAATAGAATTTACAGTATATTTTCTAATAATATCATTTTTCATATTCATAATAGCTTCTCTATTTTGTTCCATTAAAGATTCTTCGTGTCTAATATATTTCATAGTTGGTATATGTGTATAGTTACATGATTCCAAATTTAGTTTAAAGGTTCTCAATAAATACTCATAATCTTCACACCCTGGAATACTTTCATCATAAAATCCAATTTCTTCAATAGCTTCTTTTGTCCACATAAAACTAGCACAACCTACAAAATGATTTAATAAGTCATCAAAATCTTTATATTGTTTTTTATTTGTATTTATTTTCAAATTTAATTCTTGAATATTGTATGCACCATATTTAAAAAACGTGTTTTCATCAGATAGTTCTTTTAAAAAATTTGGATAGTATTGATTATCATCGGATATCCATGTAAAATGTGTAAAATTTGTTTTTGAATTAAAAAGATATTCTATTCCTTTATTTAGTGTTTTTGCGATGTGACAATTAACCTTATTTTCTTGAAATATAATTTTATCAGATTCATATTTTTTTTTAATTTCTCTAAATTTATTTTTGTGGTTTTCACTAGATCCGTCATCAATAATTAAAAAAACCCAATTATTATGACTTTGTATATTAATCATTTTAATACTTTTTTCAATATATTCGCTGCGATTATAAGTTGGCATAACAATTAAAATTTTGGGTTGCTCTTCTTCAATTATTTCATCTGTACATTCATAAATTATTTCTTTGATTTGTGATTGTTTAACAAAATCTATATCTTGGTTTAATTTATTTATTTCATCGTTCTTTTCTTGGATTAATTTATTTATTTCATCGTTCTTTTCTTGGATTTGTGACTGTTTAACAAAGTCTATATCTTGGATTAATTTATTTATTTCATCATTCTTTTCTTGGATTAATTTATTTATTTCATCGTTCTTTTCTTGGTTTAATTTATTTATTTCATCGTTCTTTTCTTGGTTTAATTTATTTATTTCATCATTCTTTTCTTGGATTTGTGACTCTTTAACAAAATCTATATCTTGGTTTAATTTATTTATTTCATCGTTCTTTTCTTGGATTAATTTATTTATTTCATCATTCTTTTCTTGGTTTAATTTATTTATTTCATCATTCTTTTCTTGGTTTAATTTATTTATTTCATCATTCTTTTCTTGAATTTGTGAGTGTTTAACAAAATCTATATCTCGGATTAATTTATTTATTTCATCATTCTTTTCTTGGATTTGTAATTGTTTAACAAAATCTATATCTTGGATTAATTTATTTAATTCATTGTTTAAATGTAACTTTTCTTTTAAAAGAAAATTTTTAAACTCATCATAAAAATTTAAATAATTATCTTTTGAATCTTTTATTGAATGAACATTTCTTGACTCTATAGATTTTAATATTTTATTTTGTAAGCTTTCTAACATTTTTTTTTTATTTTCTATTATTTTTATTAAATTTAAATAGTATTCTGAAATATTTTTTAATCTTATTTTATTTGCTTCTTTGATTTCTTGATTAATATTATTTTGATTTTGAATATTTATAAGAGTATTTATTTTTTCTATAATATCTTCTTGGTTTCTATTAATTATTTGTGTCTGATTTTTAATAAAGTTTTCATGTAGTCTTTGATTTTTTTTAACTATTCTTATTCTATTATTAATATCATTATTTGTTTCAATGTTTTTTGGAATTGAATTTGGATTTTGATTTGAAATTGGATTAGTAGAAAGATTTTTGTTCAAGTTAAATTCATTTATTTGCTTATTATATTTTTGTATATTTTTTTTAGCATCTTTATATTTGTTCATATCAATTACATGATTCGGTGAGTCTTGTTTTAATTTGTCTTGGGTAACTATAAATTTACGCAATTCATTACGTTTTTTAATGATATCTTCCATATATTTAATACTATAATTTAAATTCTATAATTTAAATTCTATAATTTAAATTCTATAATTTAAATTCTATAATTGTTACTAAAAATAACCTAGTTACCAAAATTTCCAATCTTATCTTTAAATATTGTTTCAGTTATTATATAATTTATATGTTTTATGTTAAAATTATGACAAGAAATTAGTTTGGAAAAAAATAAATAATCACCAAATCTTTTGTCTCCCCATTCTGCTTTAATGTTACTACTATGAAAACAAAAACTAGATGTATCTATTTGCCCTAAATTAATTTTACGAATATTTTTCGGAAATATTAGTTTATCTGGTCTGAAAAAATTCCATATAATCATATCATTATTGTCACTAATATTCGTATTAATAATATTAAATACGTTTTCATGAGTTAATTTATCATCGTCATCTAAAAACATAATCCACCCTTCTTTTACTTGTTTCATTAAAAAGTTACAATACAGATTAAATTTATATTTTTCAGAACTATCTATTTGAATAGGATGAAATTCTATTTTTTGATTATTTTTATACTTTTTTAAATAATCCAAACTTTCTACTTTATCGTAACATATAATGACATGATAATTTGAATATTTTTGTTCTAATATACTTTTAATACAAGTATCAAAATACAAAGGACGATTAGAGGTTCTAATTAAAATGTTTATCATATTTTCATTATTTTCGTTTGTAATGACATAATTGTTTTTTTCATACAATATTTGTTTTTCCTGTTTTTTTATATTTATAGTTAAATTGTTTATATTTGGCATCCTATTTTCTTTTTTTCCATGATTTAAATAATGATTATAACCTTTAAAAGGATAACCGTTTAATGATATTTTCAAGTCATTATAATAATTTAAGTAAAATTCTGCATCAAAATCGTCTATCAAAAATTTTTTATTAGAAATAAAACCTTTATTTTTTCCAATATTTAGATAATGATCATATGCTTTAGAAGGATTATCAACAAATTTATCTTTTAAATGAGGATAAAAACTTAAGTAAAACTCTGAATCAAAATCATCTATCATTTATACATAATAAGACATTAATTATTTTATATAATGATTTATATGAAAGATAATTTAATTATTATTATGGCAGGAGGTTTAGGTAAAAGAATGAATTCAAATATACCAAAAGTATTACATAATATATGTGGAAAACCTATGTTAGTTCATGTTATTCATCAGGCTAAATTATTATCTCCTAAAAAAATATTAATTGTCGTTGGAAAATATAAAGATTTAATAGAAAAAACATTATTTCAACATATTTCCTTTGATAAAATAGAATTTATCTTACAACCTGAAGCACTAGGTACTGGAAATGCAATACAATGTTGTCGTGATGAATTATTAAAGTATAATGATACAAATGTCATTATTTTATCTGGAGATACTCCTTTGTTACAGTCAACTACGGTCAATAATATGTTAATTGATTTCAATGTCGCAAAAATTGTAACAACAAATATGTTACTGCCAACTGGTTATGGACGTATTGTAGAACAAAATGGTGTATTTGACAAAATTGTTGAAGAAAAAGATTGTTCTATAGAACAAAAAATAATTAAAAAAGTTAATTGTGGTGTCTATGTCTTCAATTCAAATATACTATGTAAATATTTACCTCTATTAACCAATCAAAATGCACAAAATGAATATTATTTAACAGATATTATTGAATTAATTAAGGATGGAGAGAATATTCATATTGATCTGTATGATATTCCAGAAGAAAAACAAATAGAAATCATGGGTGTAAATACAATTGAACAATTGACCGAATTAGAAAAAATAGTCTCTAATCATGTGTAAAATAGTGTGCCATTTGAAGTCCTTTGCGTTTGAATTGACATTTTGTATAAAATTCCTCATTATGTTCTCCACAATCTAATATTATTTTATAACAGTTTTTATTTTTTGCTATTTCAGTAACTTTTTGAACTAATGTTTTTCCAAGATTTGCTCCTCTATATTTTGGATCAACTACTACATCTTCAATATGTGCGACTTTTCCCATATCATGTATAATTTTTTCTTCTATAAGTAGTGTAATTGTTCCTGCGACTACTTTATTGATGGTATCTTCCAAAACGTAAATCAAATGTGAATCATTTAGTTTCTCTACAAACGTAGTGAATGTATGTATATCAATTTTTTCTGGATTTACGGTGGTCAAATTTTGCAATAATGGTATATAATTTTTATAAAAATCGTTTTTTTCTATTTTTCTGAAAATCATTTTTTCTAAGAGTGTCATTATTACGTATAATAAAACTATTTTTATAAGTCATTTTACAAAAATTATTTATATTTTTATAAGATTTCATTTTATAAGATTTCATAATATTTTTTGGCTTCTTCAGTTTCTAAATGGACTTGAGGAGGGCTAGACCATTCGTGAAATGGAACCGCTGCTGTAGTTGATTTTTCTAGCGCCAATAACTCTTTCAGTGCTTTCAATCTTCTCTCTAATGGAAACATTTTTGAAGAAATTTTTCGTGACAATTGTTTCCACCGCCATTCAAATTGAAGTGCAGCCTGCCAACTCGGGAATCCTGAAACATGACATGCGCGTGTCCAAGTTTCACCTTTCAAGACTTTGATACTAGTTGCATGAGCACCTCCTTTGATTTCTTTGTTATGTTGACGAAGCCGATGATCTAAATCTACAGTAGCACCTACATAAGTTGCATTATCTGTAGAAATTAAAAGATATACATAACTTGGTTTGGACATGTTTATTATAGGTAATTATTTTTAGACTTTTTACACAATAAAAGGTTATTTATTTTATTTTAGTTACTAATTAACTAAAATAGAATAGAAAATAGAAAAAAAGCACCCTGTGAGAATCGAACTCACGATCTATACATTACAAGTGTATTGCTCTACCATTAAGCCAAGGATGCATGTAAGGATTTTTATTCCTTATAATTATAGTGATATAATTCTTTAAGTTGTTTAATTTAACATATTTATAAAATATCAATAACCAAATCATCTATAATAGGTGACAAATCTTTCAAATTTAAGGTTGTTTTATTTTTCAATAATTCGGTCATTTCAGACACCTTATCTTTGTACTCCATTAAAATAGNTTTGGCTTCATTGTAAGCTTCTACCACCAAACTTAATGTTTCGTTATCCATCATAATTTTGGTATTCTCAGAATATTTGGAACCTGTAGAAAGACTACGACCTAAAAATGGATT
>JGI25917J50250_1000086_pt1 | contig 21913 bp, 12 predicted proteins | sample LauGreSBDMM110SN_4_FD_50250 | JGI IMG/M metagenome (IMG submission 50250) | reverse complement strand
CGTTGGTGGTGGTGCATTGAATGCCAACACAACAGGTTCAGAGTCCACCTCTATTGGTTATTATGCTTTAACTGAGAATACGACAGGTATTGCCAATACAGCAATTGGAACTTACAGTGCCAGTGCCACTACAACAGGTAGTAANAATACTGCTGCAGGTTCTGGAGCNATGGCAACCAACACCACAGGGTCAAACAACGTGGCAATTGGTAAAGGTGCCGATGTAGCTGCAAGCGATTTAACCAATGCCATTGCTATTGGATACAATGCAGTAGCTAGCGGAAGCAATAAAATACAATTAGGAAACGCGGGCATTACAGAAGTAAATACTAGTGGTGCTGTAAAAGCAAAAAGCTTTGTAAAAGCGGGCGGAACTGCTGCTCAATATTTAATGGCAGATGGTAGTGTGAGCACTGGAGGTGCTGGAAGTGTTGGAACTAGTTCATTTGAAACAACAGCAGACGATGCGAATGCGATACACAACACCAACGAGGGTAATGTTGGTATTGGTACCGATTTACCTTCTGAAAAATTAGATGTAGCTGGTAATGTAAGAGTAAGAGGCAATGTGGGAATAGGAACTGAAACACCAAATACAAGTGCTGCACTTGAAATAAAATCAACCAGTGGCGCATTATTAATTCCTAGAATGACAACAGCAGAAAGAAACAATCTTACTGCATCAGAAGGAATGATAATTTATAATACATCTGATACTTCCTACCAAGGATATTCAAATAAAATGACTAACTCTAACCCGATTGTAGATCAATCGCAATTAGCTATTGATAATGGATTTGGTCCTAATGATAAATCTCAATCATTTACTGCTGGCTTAAGTGGCGCATTGACTTCTGTAAGAGTACTATTGAATTGTATGATGGGTCCTCAAACGGGCACTATTTATATTCGTAATGGCGCGGGTAATGCAGGTGCCATACTGTATCAAAGTACCGTTGCCATTAATTATAATGAAGGAGGCAATTGGGTAACGATAAATCCTTCAAGTGTTAATCTTGTTGCAGGCAATGTCTATACTATTAATATTGTAGATCAAGGTGGATTTGGTCCTGATTCGAGAATCGATTGGCTTTGTCGTATTGATGTGGACAATTATCCAGGCGGAAATCTTTTCTATGGGGCAGACCCATTTGGAGGAGATGGTGTTTTTGAAACAACAGTTACGCCAGCACCTACAGGTTCTTTACAGTGGATTAGTTTAAATCCTTCGCAAATAGCTGCTCCAAATGTTACTACTACGATGGGCTATATTGGAAGTTCCTCAACCATAAAAGGTGGGGCGATTGATGAAAACGGTGTATTGAGTCTAACTCCTGCTGATTCAGTTAATGGCGGTATTATTACAACAGGCAATCAAAATTTTGCAGGTAACAAATCATTTAATGGTTACGTTGGTATTGGAACAACTACTCCTAACGCACTATTAAACATTGTTGGTGGTGATAGACAAGATGGATTAAGAGTTGAAAGTTATTATAATGCAAGTTTAGCCCTAGCTTCTTCAACTCGTGAGTATCAGATATTTGCAAGACAAGAGGGTGATTTGGTTTTTTATGATCAAACAGCTGAAATAAATGGTGATGTTAACCCTTTTAGAATGATGATTAAACCAACTGGTCAAGTCGGTATTAATAATGCAAATCCATCAGAACAATTGGATGTGGTTGGAAACATAAAATCTAGTGCAAACATGCTTGCCAACAGCTTTGTAAAAGCTGGAGGTATTTCTTCTGAATATTTAATGGCTGATGGTAGCGTGAGTACAGGTGTTTCGTCTGTTTTTGAGCCTACGGCAGACGATGCGAATGCGATACACAATACCAATGAGGGCAATGTAGGTATTGGTACCGATGTGCCTTCAGAAAAATTGGATGTGAATGGGAATTTGAAAGTGAGAGGAACATTAAACAACATGAACGTTGGTAACTTAGGGACAGGAAGTGGAAACGTGGTATTTGGTGGTTCTGCATTTAATCAGAATGCCGCTGCAGATGATAATACCGTAATTGGAAATAGTGCAATGGCAAATGCTACGACAGGTAATAACAACGTTGCTGTAGGCGCTTATGCGTTAGGTGCTAATACAACGGGCTATTGGAATAATGCTTTAGGTTTCGGTTCANTACAAGGNAATACTACTGGTTTTCAGAATATTGCTGTAGGTAATNCTACCTTAGGAATTAATACAACAGGTTTCCAAAATACAGCAATCGGTAATCAAGCTGACGTTGCTGTTGAAGATCTAAACAATGCTACTGCAATAGGTCATGCAGCCATAGTAGATGCTAGCAATAAAATTCAATTAGGAAATACTGATGTTACTTCAGTAAACACAAGCGGTACTTACACGGGTGCTGGATTTAAAACACCAAATGGTACTGCTTCTGAATTTTTAATGGCGGATGGTAGTGTGAGTACAGGAACTATTCAACCATCTCTAATTGTTGCTATGCAGGCGCAGATTGCTGCTATGCAAGCGCAGATTAATTCCTTGTTATTAACAGTAAACACAGCAAAGATTGGCACTCAAACATGGACAACAAAAAATTTAAATGTTACTACTTATCTTGATGGAACACCAATTCCTGAAGTACAAGACGGTGAGGCCTGGGCAAATTTAACTACTGGTGCGTGGTGTCATCTCAATAATGATCCTGCAAACGATGCTATTTATGGAAAAATCTATAACCATTATGCTATCGAAGACCCTAGAGGTTTAGCTCCAGTGGGATATCATATTCCAACCTTTGCAGAATATGATACACTGATTCAAACAATACCACTTGGAACGACCTGTGCTTACACTTCTTGGTATAATGCTCCTGCTTTAATGAGTTCTAGCTTTTATGGTGGTACTAATACAACAGGTTTCTCGGCATTGAATGGAGGTTCAAGGTCAGGTTTTGCGTTTAACATGATGCCTTGGGAAAATAATCCTGCAGGAATGTTTAACACTTGGTATACTGCTTTTTGGTCAAGTGATGCTGAAGGGAATTATAACTATCTTTATTTGGCTGAGCAATGTTCAATTGGATCAACTGATAGAGCAAGCAATTATGGGGCTTACATCAGATTAATAAAAAATAATTAATAGCAATAATTATCAAATTATGAGAAAAATAATTGCTATAGTTGTATTGAATTTTGTTGGCTTTTTAAGTCTTCAAGCGCAAAGCAACACGGTAACCNTGGGAGGGGAAGCTTCGGGAAGCGGCGGTACNGCCACTTTCACATCGGGGGAAACCTTCTACGAATACAAAGAAAGTGCCTCTGCTTCCTTAGTAGAAGGAGTTCAACAAGGTGCTATATATGAATTTACNAAACAACCTNCTAATGCCACTATTTGCGCAGCAGTAGGTTCGANAGCAAGTTTATCTGTGGCTTTCAATAACGTGGTAGCCAGTTATACCTGGCAATATCAAGACAATGCATCTGCTGATTGGACAGACATAAATAGTTCAAATGCGGGTACAGTATATGCTAATTATACGACTGCTACTTTGGGCATTACAAAAAGTGCTTCATTGCCGTTAACTGCTACTCAATACAGGGTAATTGTGAATAGCGCAATAGGACAAAGTACTTCTAATGAAGTTGCGCTTACGGTAATTCCAACAGCAGTAGCAGGNACAATTANCACCAATTTAGTAAGTGCTACAACAGGAGGTTCAATTACTTACACTTTATCTGGTTATGTAGGTTCATTAATTCAATGGCAGTCCTTAGCCAGTTCAAATGCGGTAACTGGAACAGTTGTAGGAACAGGGGAAAGTTATACCGCCAACAATGTTTACGGAACTTACCTATATGTAAGAGCAATTGTAACAAGTGGAACATGTTCTACCGCAACTACGGCGGTGAAAACAACTACAGTGAATCAAATCGCTAATGGGGGTATTATCACTGGAGGTGGAACAGTATGTTCGGGCTCATCTGGAATTGTAAAAGTGAGTAGGTATACGGGAACGATTTTATTGTGGGAATATTCAACAGATGGAATTAATTATGTTGCAGCACCTGCTTTAGTTGGAACAGCATCAGCTACTTTCACTTCTAATTCAATCAGCAATGCCGCTAAGAGTTATTTATTTACAAATATCACAGGTACTACTTATTTTAGATTTAAAAGTTCATTTGGAAGTGGCAATACCGCTTATTCCAATGTAGTGCAATATGCTATTATTCCACCAATAAATGCTGGAACAATAAGTGGATTATCAGCAGTATGTGCAGGAAATGGAACTACATTGACCTTAGCCAATGCTAACGGAACAATTGCTTGGCAAAAATCGAGCAATTTTACAGCTGCAACGCCAACATGGATAACAGTGGCAGGAACAACTAGCAGCTTTGCGACAGGTAACTTAAGTGTTTCCACTGCTTTTAGAGCAATTGTAACATCTACTACTTGCGCTGGCAGTACTGCAACAACAGATGGTTTTGTTGTAAATGTAAGCCCGACAGCTGTGGCTGGAACAATCAGCACCAATTCGGCATCTGTTTGTTTGGGAGGCTCAATTACATATACATTATCAGGTTATGTGGGTTCTGCAATTGAATGGCAATCGCTATCAAATGCTACTGCTACTTCCGGAACAATAATAGGTGCGGGAACTAGTTATACGGCAACTAATGTTAGCGGAACTGTTTTATATGTTAGAGCAGTTGTAACAAGTGGAACATGTTCTACGGCAACTACAGCGGTTAAAACAACAACTGTTAATCCATTGGCTTTTGGTGGAACTATTACAGGTGGTGGTACAGTATGTCCTGGATCTTCAGGAATTGTAAAAGTAAGTGGACATAGGGGAACGATATTGTTGTGGGAATATTCTGTAGATGGAGTTAATTATGCTTCGGTACCTTCATTAGTGGGGACCATAGCACCTACTTTCACCTCTAATTCAATCAGCAATGCCGCTGCAAGTTATCTATTTACAAATATCTCAGGAACTACTTATTTTAGGTTTAAAAGTTCATACGGAATTTGTGGTGCTGCTTACTCAAACGTAGTTCAATATACACTGTCACCAGCAATAGCAGGAAGTATAACTGGATTGTCAACGGTATGTGCAGGAAACGGAACTACATTGACCTTAGCAAATGCTGTTGGAACAATAGCGTGGCAGAAATCAACCAACTGGAATGCTGCTACCCCAACATGGACCGCGGTATCTGGGACAACAACAAGTTTGTCGACAGGCAATTTAAGTGTTTCCACTGCGTTCCGTGCAATTGTAACTTCGGGTACTTGTAGCAGTAGTATTGCAACAACTTCAAACTTTGTTGTAGATGTTACTCCAATAGCTTTGGCAGGTACAATTACAACTAATACTACATCTGCTATTTTAGGAGGTTCAATTACCTATACATTATCTGGATATGTCGGTTCAGCAATTCAGTGGCTATCACTTTCAAGCGCTACTGCTACTTCTGGAACTGTAGTAGGAACAGGAGCAAGCTATACTGCCACAGGCGTTAGTGGAACTTTCTTATATGTAAGAGCAATCGTCACAAGCGGAACATGTTCTACGGCAACTACAGCGGTGAAAACCATTGCTGTGAGTCCAGTAGCTAATGGCGGTACTATTACAGGAGGTGGAACCGTTTGTTTGGGCTCATCTGGAATTGTAAAAGTGAGTGGATATGCCGGAACGATTTTATTGTGGGAATATTCTACAGATGGAATTAATTATGTTGCAGCGCCTGCTTTAGTTGGAACAGCAGCAGCTACTTTCACCTCTAATTCAATCAGCAATGCCGCTAAGAGTTATTTGTTTACAAACATCACAGGAACTACTTATTTTAGGTTTAAAAGTTCATTTGGAATTGGCAATACAGGATATTCAAACGTAGTTCAATATACATTATTAACTGCGATAGCAGGAACAATAAACGGATCATCAACGGTGTGTTCAGGTGCTGGAACTACATTGACCTTAGCAAATGCTATTGGGACAATTGCTTGGCAGAAATCGACCAATTGGGCAGATGCATCTCCAACATGGACAGCAGTGTCAGGAACAACCACAAGTTTAGCAACCGGGAATTTAAGTGTTGCCACTGCGTTCCGAGCAAATGTAACATCTAGTAATTGCGCTGCAAGTACTTCAACTACAGCAATTTTCGTTGTTGATGTCAGTTCTTGTGAATCAAAAATAATTTTAAATGAAAATCCATTTAGAGTTATTGCTAGTCCGAACCCGTTTGCAACTACTTTCAATTTAAGTATTGAAACACCAAGCGCAGAAGAAGTTACTATTGCTATTTACGACATGATAGGCAAACTAATTGAAACGCGTGAGGTTAGACTAAGTGAGGCGTCTGGGCTTCAAGTTGGAGATCGTTATCCAAGTGGAGTTTACAACGTTGTTGTAACGCAAGGCGAGCAAACTAAAACAGTTCGTGTGATTAAAAAATAGTAGCCCCCCATCCCCCGAAGGGGGGAAGTGCTGGGTTTTGGGTTAGAAGTTGGAAGTTAGAAGATGGAATTTTTAAGTTTCAGGTTTGTACTTCAGTATTTGTACTTCATAATTTACAACCCAGAACTCACAACTCACATTCAAAAAAATCCCTTCTATTCCTTTTGGAATCGGAGGGATTTTTGGTTTTATAAAATGTTAATCAATAGGTATAAATTGTTTTTGAAGTATTTTTTATTAACTGCCAACGAAAGGTCGTTGATTTCTATTTTTATAAAAAACAAACAAATGTCACTAAACGTTTGAGTTATCTCATTTTAAAATAAAAGAAGCCGAAATGAGCACAGTTGCATCCAAAAAGTGTCATTTGGGCCATTTTTTGATTATTTAATAAAATTATTTATATATTTGTGAATAAATGTAATATTTTAATAGATTTTTTTTAATATCAATATTCTTTTAACTGGAAAACGATAACTTAATCAAACTAATATTGGAATGATGAAAACAGAGCACCTTAAAGTAACAGATAGTAATGCGATGAAAGCAACCAACGCTCCACGAACTACAAAAGTAATAAGCATGCTATGTTACAAAAAAAGCTCAATTCGAAACCGAATGCGTAAGATGTCTTTTGATTTATTAATATCAAGGCATCGGTTATTTAAATGCTTTTCACTCCAAATAATAGGGACATTAGTATTTTTAATGTGTTTAACCACCTCTTTGTCATTAAGTGCGCAGGAGAGTTCGAAAGCCAGTATGGCAAGGCAACTGCTTGAATCAAAGGCCAAGGCTGATGGCATCAACGAGTCAGAAGACCTGACTAATATGCAGGTATCTTCTGAATCCTTTAGTGAAAAAAGCGGGGTAAGTAATGTTTACTTTCAGCAATACGTTAATAACATTCCGGTGTACAATGCCATTCTAAATGCGCATGTAACCAAGGATAATAAATTATTTTACACAGTAAGCCGTTTCATTTCGGACGCAAAAAATAGAACTTCCGGCTCAACGAAAATATCTGCTGGGCAGGCAGTACAAGCTGTTGCTGCTTCATTGGGAATAAAGAAAAGGCTAAAGCTTTCAATAAAACAAAATATCGAAGGGTCTATCCGCAAAGTGATTTTTGCAAAAGGCAAATTATCCCTCGAAGATATTCCAGTATCTTTGGTATGGCAACCTGTCGAAACTAAAAGTCCAAAAGGGCTTGTTACCATGCTTCGCCTGGCCTGGGAACTTAATATCTATGAACTTTCTGCAAAAAACTGGTGGAATGTTAGGGTAGACGCAGAAACAGGGGAGATTCTCGATAAGAACAATTGGGTTGTATCTTGTGAATTCGGACCTTCCAGAAATGCAGTGGAACATGCTTCCCATCGCCATACAATCAGGGATACTTCAGCATTACTATCAGTTTCAAATACAATCCCCCCAGCTTCAAACAGCTATCGCGTATTACCGGCNCCAATGGAAAGTCCATACGAAGGAACTACACAATTGGTAGCAAATCCCAGCGATGCCTTGGCCTCTCCTTTTGGCTGGCACGACACCAATGGTTTAGATGGAGCTGAATTTACAACTACGCAAGGAAATAATGTGTTTGCTTATACAGATACAGACGCAAATAATTTACCAGACATTGGTTCAAGCCCTGATGGTGGACCTTCTCTGATTTTTGATTTTCCGATTGATTTTTCGCAAGAACCGAGTACTTATCGGCCAGCTGCGGTTACCAACCTATTCTACTGGAATAATTATATTCACGACTTTTTCTACGGCTATGGGTTTAAAGAAATAGANGGTAATTTTCAGTCAAACAATTATGGACGAGGAGGAGCGGGTACTGATTTTGTGAANGGAGAAGCCCAGGATGGGAGCGGTACCAATAATGCAAACTTTGCTACGCCACCTGATGGTTTGTCGCCGAGAATGCAGATGTATATCGGAATTAACCCTACGCCTGATGTAGATGGGGATTTGGATAACCTGATTATTGCACATGAATACGGGCATGGAATTTCAAACCGACTTACGGGTGGACCTGCAAATACTAGTTGCCTGGACAATAAGGAGCAAATGGGGGAAGGCTGGAGTGATTTCTTTGGGCTAGTATTAACAATGTTGCCTGCCGATCAGGGAACAGATTCACGTGCAGTTGGAAATTACCTTTTTGCTAAAGGAGCTAATGGTGCTGGTATTAGGCCCACTGCTTACAGTACAGATATGGCTGTAAATTCTTCCACTTATAATTCAATAAAAACTGCGGCTATTCCACACGGTGTAGGCTATGTTTGGTCAACTATGATTTGGGATCTTACCTGGAAACTGATTGCAAAACATGGATATTCATCAGGTCGCCAGATAGCAATCCAATTGGTAACGGATGGCTTGAAATTACAACCTTGCAGACCTGGTTTTGTGGATGGCAGAAATGCTATTATTGCTGCAGACCAGGCTTTAACCGGCGCAGATAATACCTGTTTAATATGGGAAGTGTTTGCGCGCCGAGGGCTTGGATTCAGTGCAACTCAGGGAAGTACCGCAAGTACAACAGATGGAACGCAAGCATTTGATATGCCTCCAGGTTGTATTTTAGGAATAACACCTGCAACTCAATCTAGTTGTGCACCTTCCAATGTAATTTATAACTTAACACTTGGATTAAGCTTAGTGTACCCATTAAATATAGCCGTATCCGGTGTACCCGCAGGCGCAATAGCCACTTTAAGCCAGTCTACTTTTACAGCTCCGGGCAGTGCTACATTAACCATCAGCAATACGGATGCAGCCGCTTCTGGTTACTATCCTATGTCCATAAATGTTAGTAATAACGGAGGATTTACTTCACCTTTTTCCATGGTTCTCTATGTGGGAGCACCTTCAGCACCGGTATTGTTGACACCTGCGAATTTGAGTGTAAACCAATTTCGTCCTTTGCTCAAATGGTCTGCCGATCCTGTGGCTACCTATGAATTGGATATAGCTACGGATGTTAACTTTACGAATATCATTCTTAATGTACCTGGCTTATCAGTAAACCAATACCAGGCACTAGGATTAAGTCCCGCCACTAACTATTTCTGGCGCGTACGGACTTCTTATCCTTGCGGAATCGGAAATTATTCTACACCATCCACATTTACAACCGCAAACATTATTTGCAGTACATCAATGAGTCCGAATGTACCTGTTGTGATTTCAGCCATAGGAACTCCAACAATAACTTCAACCCTTACAATAGCAGATTGTGGATCATTAAGTTACCTGAAAGTGAATATTCCTAACCTTACTCATACTTGGGTTGGTGATTTGAAGGCGACGTTGAAAGCACCCAATGGTACTGTCCTAACTTTATTCAACAATCCAAGTGGTGGCAACTGTAATGGCGATAACTTGTCTGTCTCTTTTGAAGATGATGCAATACTCACTGCAGAAAATTTTGTAAATACTTGTAATAACCTTCCCGCTATTTCTGGAAATTATAAGCCTGTCACCCCATTTTCAACCATAGCAAATTCATCCATTAATGGAGTATGGACGCTAACTGTTCAGGATTTGGCAACCGATGACGGTGGTGCTCTCAATAATTGGGGGCTCGAAATTTGCTATCTTCCAGACTTTACAGCAACTGCATTACCTGCTTCCCAGTTTGTTTGCTCGGGAAATACAATAGCCTCAATTGCTTTATCAAGTAGCGCAAGTGATACACTATTTAACTGGACAAGAGACAATGTTATAGCAGCAACAGGAATAGCAGCAAGTGGTTCGGGCAATATAAGTGGTATTTTGACCAATACTACCATTGCACCTGTAACAGTAACTTTCACCATAACACCGACGGCTGGAGGATGTTTTGGGACACCTTTTATAACAACAATTGTGGTGAATCCAACAGCAGCTGTTTCTTCGTTTACAACAGTTGCACCAATTTGTTCAGGAGCAACATTGGAAGCATTACCAACAACTTCAACAAATGGCATTACTGGAACTTGGTCGCCAGCATTGAATAATTTGGTAACAACAGAATATACGTTTACGCCAACTGAAGGACAATGTGCGAATTCTGCAAAAATGACCATTCCCGTAACGCCAAAAGTAACGCCGACATTTACGCAAGTAGCAGCAGTTTGTTCAGGAGCAACATTGGAAGCATTACCAATAACTTCAACAAATGGCATTACTGGAACTTGGTCGCCAGCATTGAATAATTTGGTAACAACAGAATATACGTTTACGCCAACTGAAGGTCAATGTGCGAATTCTGCAACAATGACCATTACCGTAACACCAAAAGTAACTCCAACGTTCACGCAAGTAGACTCTGTTTGTTCAGCAGCAACATTGGAAGCATTACCAACAACATCAAACAATGCGGTAACAGGAAGTTGGTCGCCAGAATTAAATAATTTGGCAACAACTGAATACACTTTTACGCCAACTGAAGGACAATGTGCCTATACAGCAACGATGAGCATAATTGTAAATCCTTTAGTAATTTACTATGCTGATAATGATGCCGATGGTTTTGGTAATGCTACTGTAACGCAACAGTCATGCAATGGTGCGGCAGCGGGTTATGTGACTAACAACACCGATTGTAACGATGCAAATGCGGCAGTTACAACTGGAACACTCATTACTATGCAACCATCAAGCCCCACAATTTGTAAGTTAACCAATGCCACAGCAACGGTATCTGTTAATGCACTGACTGCTGCAAACGCTACTTATCAATGGTATACACAAACAGCAGCGTCAACTACGGTTTGGACAGCATTGACCAATAATGCTAACTATGCAGGCGTAACAAGTTCAACATTAACCATTACAAGAACTACAACAACTTTGCCTGCAACAGGAACAAAATATAGAATTGTAATTAGCGGTGGACAATGTGGTAATGTCACTTCTGCAACAGTTGCTTTGCAAGAATCATTGGCATCAGTGGCTGGAACAATCTCTACCAATACAGCATCTGTTTGTTTAGGAGGTTCTATTACTTATACCTTATCAGGTTATGTAGGTTCAGCAATTCAGTGGCAATCACTTGCAAGTGCTACCNCGACTGCGGGAACAGTTGTTGGAACGGGCGCTAGTTATACTGCGACTAACGTTAGTGGAACTGCTTTATATGTACGCGCAGTTGTAACAAATGGTATATGCTCTGCTGCAACAACCGCTNTTAAAACAATCGTTGTAAATCCGACAACATTAGCCGGGACTATTACTGGTGCTGGAACTGTTTGTTCAGGGGGAGGCGCTACATTAAAACTTGTATCCAATGTTGGTACTGTTCAATGGAAGTATTCTACAGATGGTATTAGCTATACTAATGTGCCAACAACCACAATTGGAACAGCAGCTACTTTTGCTACTACTTCCACTTCAGGGACTACAACTACTTATATTATTTCTAATGTTACTCTATCAACATGGTTTAAAGCCACTGTGAAAAGTGGTCTTTGTAATACAGAAGAGACGGCGCCTGTTCAAGTTATTGTTGGCACTTCAGTAGCAGGAAATTTAGAAGTAACAGCAGGTTTTTCAACTACGATATGTTCAGGAACGGCTACTTCGATAACTTTAAGTGGTCAAACAGGCAAAATTATTTGGCAAAAATCAGTAAATTATTATACCGCTGCAACCCCTACATGGACAACTGTAGTAGGAACTAACGCAACGGTGTCTTCAGGTGCTTTGACAAATGTAACTACCACAAATACTGTTGTAGTCTTTAGAGCAAATGTGACTTTGGGTACTTGTGGTACAGTATCAACAGCTGTTTTTCCTGTCAATATACTTCCGGCCGCAAAAGGTGGAAAAGTAGCGGTAAATGACACATCAGGGTTAACCATATGTTCTGGAGGAAGCAAATCATTAAAAGTAACGGGATATGTTGGAAGTCTTCAATGGCAAAAATCAACTACTTCTGCTACAGCCAATGATTTTGTTAATGTTGATGGCGCTACAACAACTCCTTACACATTTAGTAATATCACACAAAACACTTGGTTTAGGTTAATAGCTAAAAATGGTAGTTGTACTGCAACAGCAAATTCAACAGCTATCGCTATTACATTAAGCACACCAGTTACAGTAGGGACTATAACTGCTGCAGCAAATGATTTGTGTCCTGCTAACACAGGTACTACGTTAACCTTATCGGGTTATGTTGGTACTATTACATGGACTAAATCAACTGACAATGGAAATACATGGGCGACAGTATCAGGAACGGCGCCTACCTTATCAACAGGAGTTCTTTCAATTACAACCACCTTTAGAGCTAAATTAACTAGCGGTTCTTGTTTTGATTATGCCACTATCGTTGTAAGGGTACAGCCATTAACATCAGCCATTGTTTCAGTGACAGCGTCAACAATATGTTCAGGACTTACCGCAACATTAGCGGTAGCTAACTTTGGTTCAGGAAGCATTCAATGGCAAAAAGCAACAACGTTAACAGGAACTTATACTAATGTTACCACAGGCACGGGAATGACCTCTGCTACTTATGTAACACCGGCATTAACAGCTACTGCATATTTTAGAGCACTAATTACCAATATTGATGGTTGTTCTTCGGCAACTACAGGATATGTGGTAACGGTTAGTCCATTGGCTAAAGCTAATACGATTACAGCAGCTGTTACTGCTACTTCAGCAGCCACAGCGATTTGTACGACTGACCCCCAGACGCTAACCATGCCAACTGGTTCTGTAGGAAACATACAATGGCAATATTCGCCAGCGAGTTCATCCGTTGGTACTTGGACTGATATTCCAAATGCCAATGCTACCACTTTGAATGCCCAGAGTTATGTGCCTGTTGTAGGGACTGCAGTTACGGCAACGTATTTCAGAGCTAAAATGACCAATAGTTGCTCAACAGCAGGAGTTTATTCAGCTGCTATTGCAGTATTCTATAAAAATTGTTCTGGACCTATGAGGCAAGTGGAGTCAACTACTAAGTTCGATCTAGTAGCTTATCCAAATCCATATTCAGCGACGTTCAACTTGAGTTTAACGACAACAAGTGTTGATAAAGTCGGTGTTATGGTTTATGATATGATAGGTAAATTGATAGACCAACATGAGGTTAGCCCAAGTGAGGTGTCTGGCTTACAAGTTGGAGATCGTTATCCAAGTGGTGTTTACAGCGTTGTTGTAACGCAAGGTGAGCAAACTAAAACAGTTCGTGTGGTTAAAAAATAGTAGCCCACTAACCCCCGGAGCCCCCTAACCCCCGAAGGGGGAAGTTTTGGGCGTTGGGTGTTGGGTTTTAGGTTTTAGGTCGGAAGTTGGAAGTTTCAGGTTTCAGGTTTGTACTTCGTAATTTACAGCTCACCATTCTCAATTCAAAAAAATCCCTTCAGTCCTTTTGGAATTGGAGGGATTTTTTATTTGTTTTTAAATAAGGTTTAATGTTCAACAAACGGACATTAAATAATTCGCAAAAAAAATCCCAATTGAATTGGGATTTTTATGGTTTACTCTTTTTCTTTCATTTTAAANTCNTCCATAAAGGCGGTGGTGTAATCGCCTGCTACATAGCGNGGATCATCCATCAATTGCCTGTGAAATGGAATNGTTGTTTTGATTCCNTCAATCACAAATTCATCTAAAGCACGTTTCATTTTATTAATGGCTTCTTGACGAGTTTGCGCAGTTGTAATCAACTTTGCAATCATCGAGTCGTAATTGGGCGGAATCGAATAGCCAGAATAAACATGGGTGTCTAAACGGATTCCGTGACCTCCTGGAGTATGCAAAGTAGTTATTTTTCCTGGTGAAGGGCGAAAATCGTTATAAGGATCTTCGGCATTTATCCTACATTCGATGGCGTGCATTTGTGGCAAGTAGTTTTTACCAGAAATTGGCACTCCCGAAGCTACCAAAATTTGCTCACGAATCAAATCATAGTCAATCACTTGTTCAGTAATCGGATGCTCTACTTGAATTCGGGTATTCATTTCCATAAAATAGAAATTGCGGTGTTTGTCTACCAAAAATTCTACTGTTCCGGCGCCTTCGTATTTGATATATTCTGCCGCTTTAACTGCTGCATCACCCATTTTTTGACGTAATTCATCCGTCATAAATGGTGATGGCGTTTCTTCCGTCAATTTTTGATGACGACGTTGCACCGAACAATCTCTTTCTGACAAATGACAAGCTTTTCCGTAAGCATCACCAACAACTTGAATTTCAATATGGCGTGGTTCTTCAATCAATTTTTCTAAATACATGCCATCGTTTCCAAAAGCAGCGGCAGATTCTTGACGGGCACTTTCCCAAGCTTTCAGTAAATCTTCTTCTTTCCAAACGGCTCTCATTCCTTTTCCACCGCCACCTGCAGTAGCTTTCAGCATCACTGGAAATCCAAATTCTCTTGCTATTTGAAGTGCTTGTTCATAAGATTCTAAAATCCCAACCGAACCCGGAACACACGGAACTCCAGCTTCTATCATCGTGGATTTTGCCGAAGCTTTATCGCCCATTCTATCAATCATTTCTGGAGAAGCACCAATAAATTTAATGCCATGCTCTTGACAAATTTTAGAAAACTTTGCATTTTCAGACAAAAAACCATAACCTGGATGAATGGCATCAGCATTTGTAATTTCGGCAGCAGCAATGATGTTTGACATTTTCAAGTAAGATAAATTACTTGGTGGTGGTCCAATACAAACGGCTTCGTCAGCAAATTTTACGTGTAAACTCTCGGCATCCGCAGTGGAGTAAACTGCTACCGTTTTTATGCCCATTTCTCTACAAGTTCGAATTACGCGTAAAGCGATTTCTCCCCTATTGGCAATTAATATTTTTTTAAACATCTTATTAATTTGAAAATTAAACAATTTGAAAATTTGAAAATTAAAGAGTTATGCTAATTATTTTCAAATTAGCACATCTTCAAATTATCAAATTACGAAGGATCTACTAAAAACAAAGGTTGATCAAATTCTACTGGAGACATATCATCTACAAGAATTTTAACAATTTTACCAGATATTTCAGCTTCAATTTCGTTGAATAATTTCATAGCTTCAATTACGCAAAGCACATCACCTTTTGCTATAGAAGTTCCAACTTCAACAAACATTGGTTTGTCTGGAGAAGGTTTTCTATAAAAAGTACCAATAATTGGCGACTTGATGGTGATGTATTTAGAAGCATCATCAACAGCAACCGCAACAGGCGCAATAACTTCTGCCGCTACTTGAGGTGCTGGTGCCGACACAGGTAAAGCTTGTTGAGGTGCNTGTTGCACNTAAGTAATTTCTGGCGCATGTCCTTCTAAAGTCGTTCTGATGGTGATTTTTACATCATCCATTTCTAATTTTACTTCTGCAACTCCAGAATTGGCTACAAATTTAATTAAGTTTTGAATTTCCTTTAAATCCATAATATATTTGTTTTAGTTTTTATAGTTTGTTTAAATTATCTGTCTCCATCGTAAGCCCATTTCAAATAAATAGAGCCCCATGTAAATCCACCTCCAAAGGCGGCAAAAATTAAATTATCTCCTTTTTTAAACTTCTTCTCGAAATCGAATAACAACAATGGTAATGTTCCAGAGGTCGTATTTCCGTAACGTTCGATGTTGATTAAAACCTTTTCTTCTTCAAGGTTCATTCTGCTCGAAGTTGCGTCGATAATTCTTTTGTTGGCTTGGTGAGCAATCAACCAATCTATGTCTGCATTGGTAAGGTTATTGCGCTCCATTATTTTTTCGCTAACATCTGCCATTCCGGTAACTGCATATTTATAAACAGTTTTACCGTCTTGAAAAACAGCATGTTGCTTATTTGTAACGGTTTCAATTGAAGGAGGGAGTATAGACCCACCCGCATCAATTTTTAGAAAGTCTCTTCCGATTCCGTCACTTTTTAACAACTCGTCTTGCAATCCTAAACCTTCATAATTGGGCTCAAAAAGCACAGCGCCGGCACCATCTCCAAAAATAATACAAGTCGCTCTGTCGGTGTAATCGATTATAGAAGACATTTTATCTGCTCCAATCAACAGTACTTTTTTGTATCTTCCCGAAGCAATATAAGCTGCGGCAGTCGACATTCCGAATAAAAAACCAGAACAAGCCGCTTGCATGTCGTAAGCGAAAGCATTTGTTGCTCCGATTTCAGTGGCGACATATACCGCAGTTGCAGCAACAGGCAAATCAGGTGTTGCAGTTGCTAAAAGCACTAAATCTATCTCTAAAGGATTGATATTTCCTTTTTTTATTAAATCTTCAGCGGCTTTGATAGCCAAATAAGAAGTGCCTAATCCTTTGCCTTTTAAAATCCTTCTTTCTTTGATTCCTGTGCGGCTCATAATCCACTCGTCATTTGTATCGACCATGGTTTCAAGCAATTTGTTGGTTAAAACAAAATCTGGAACATATCCGCCAACAGCTGTAATTGCGGCTGTAATTTTATTCATTTTGTGGTTGTTTTCTTTCTGTTTTTTTACATCAGAAAAGTGGTTGAAAGTACAAAAAATTTATAAAATATAAACTTTTGTAAATAATAATTTGCTTAAAGTTTTAAACAACAAAAAAAACCCCCAACGGTGTGAGAGTTTCAATTTTATTTACGCTGGTTATTATATAGAAGCAACTTGTTTGTCAATAACAACTTGTCCTCTGTAATACATTTTACCTTCATGCCAGTAAGCTCTGTGGTATAAATGCGCTTCTCCAGTAATTGGACAAGTAGCGATTTGAGCTACTGTTGCTTTGTAATGCGTTCTTCTCTTATCTCTTCTTGTTTTGGAGATTTTTCTCTTAGGATGTGCCATTGTACTATATTATTTATCCGTTAATAGTTGTTTTAATTTGTCCCAACGCGGGTCAATATTTTCTTCTTTTTTTATTTTATCTGTCTTTTTTTCTTTGACTTTCAACTCATTTAATTTGTCTAAAACATCTGATTTTAAACTACCATCTTTAATTCCAGGATGCACTCTTCGCAATGGAATTGATAAAACAATCATTTCATAAATAAACTGCGAAATATCAATTTGGTATTCTCCGTGAGGCAAAATTAACAATTCGTCGTTGTCGTTGTTAAACTCTTCTCCAAACTGAACTACCAATTTCATTTTCCCTTTAATCGGCATATCAAACATTTCGTTTGTTAAGTCGCAAGGGACATGAATTGTACCTTTGTGTTTAAAATTCAATTCCATAAAAGTAGTTTTTTTCTCAAAAACCAAATTTACTTTTATGTCTGAACTTTCAAATTCATCATAATCAAAAGAATCAAAGAACGCTTTATTTATTTGATATTCAAACTGGTGTTTTCCTAACTTTAACCCTATAAAAGGAATTAAAAATTCATTTAACTGTTTCATTATAACAACAATTTGTCCTTTTAAAAGGAGTGCAAAGATATAAATTATTTACAAATTCAAAAGGGTTATCAACCTTTTTTTGATTCTAAATGTTTTTCTTTTATTTTTAAGGGTCTTTCGCTGATTTCTTTGTAGAGATTTCTCGAATTATAGATGTCAATTGCCAAATATACGGCTTCCTTAAAAGAATTAAAATCTGCAATTCCCTTTCCGGCTATATCATAAGCGGTTCCGTGGTCTGGCGAAGTTCTAATTTTATCCAAACCTGCCGTATAGTTTGCGCCATTTCCAAACGATAATGTTTTGAAAGGTATCAATCCTTGATCGTGATATGTAGCAATAACGGCATCAAATTTTTCATATTGTCCACTTCCAAAAAAACCATCAGCAGGATATGGACCAAAAACCATTGTTCCTTTTTCAAACATTTTTTTAATGACCGGTTTTATAATTGCATCGTCTTCTTTGCCAATTACGCCGCCGTCTCCAGCATGAGGATTTAATCCCAGAACCGCAATTTTTGGTTTGTTAATGCTAAAATCTTGGATTAAAGTTTGTTTAATGGTTTCAATTTTTTGACGAATTAATTCCTCTGTTAAGTGGGAAGCAACCTCGTTCACGGCAATATGGTCTGTCAAAAGGCCTACTCTCAAGTTGTCTTGAACCATCAACATCAAAGCATTACCTTTTAATTCTTGGTTTAAATAATCGGTATGGCCCGGAAATTTGAATTCTTCGGATTGTACATTGTATTTATTGATTGGCGCTGTAACCAAAACATCAACTAAACCTTCTTTTAAAGCATTTGTGGCTGCAACAAACGATTTTATAGCATGCTGACCCACAATTGGATCGTTGACCCCATATTCTAAAGTAAAACCNTCGCGCCAAATATTCAACACGTTAATTTTTCCGATAACCAATTGGTCCAAACGGTCAATACCGTGCAACATTGCTGTTGATTCGAAACTTTTTTTCAGAAATGAAAGCGTTTTTACATTCGCAAAAATAACTGGAGTACACAATTCTAACATTCGTGTATCTTCAAAAGTTTTGAGCACTACTTCGCTTCCAACACCGTTTAAATCTCCAATTGAAATTCCAACGATTATATTTTCTGCTTTTTTCATGATTAGTTCAAGTTATTTATTGCTAATTTTGATGCAAATTTAGTAAAATAAAACAACAAATGTTTACAGGAATTATAGAATCGCTTGGCGCAATAAAATTGCTCGAAAAAGACAAAGACAATCTTCATATAACCATTACATCTTCGCTAACAAATGAATTGAAAATCGACCAAAGCGTTGCTCATAATGGCGTTTGCTTGACCGTTGTTGGCATAGAAGATGACGAATATACCGTAACGGCAATTCGAGAAACAATAGAAAAAACAAACCTTGGTGATTGGAAAACAGGTGATACAGTAAACTTAGAGCGGGCAATGCAACTCGGCGCTAGACTCGACGGACATATTGTACAAGGGCATGTTGACCAAATTGGAATTTGCAAAAGCATCGAAAACGCTAATGGAAGTTGGTATTACACTTTTGAATACAACGAAANCCTTTCTAACATNACCATCGAAAAAGGCTCTATTACGGTAAATGGTGTGAGTTTGACTGTTGTGAATNCTAAGAAAAATGAGTTTAGCGTGGCGATTATCCCTTATACTTACGAGCATACTAATTTTAAAAATTTTGTAGTTGGCACAAAAATTAATTTAGAATTTGATGTCATCGGAAAATATGTTGCGCGATTGTATAATTTGAAAGAAATATAATTGACTTTTAAAGAAAATTCTTATTTTTGAAAAAAAAACAACCCCAAATGAAAAAATATATATTTACCGCTTTCTTGTTTTTACTATTTATATCAAGTTACAGTCAAGAAAAAAAAGAAATTCAAAACTTTAAAAGAAACGAATTAAAAATAAACGCTCCGTTTTTAGTTGCTGGTGCTTTAGAAATTGATTACGAAAAACTGTTGAACGAGGAATCTGGAGTGGGTGTTAGCGTTTTTCTTGGATTAGATAATGAGATAGACAAAAAATTTAGTGTGGCACCTTATTATCGATTTTATTTTGGAAAAAAACCTGCGGCAGGTTTTTTCGTTGACGGATTTGGAATGTTTAACATTTCGAAACCAGAACCTTATTTATATAGTTATTATGACCCCGCGCTAGGATATTATAATTATAAATCCGCACCAGAAACAACAATTACCGACTTTGCATTAGGTTTTAGTATTGGTGCAAAATGGATAACTACAAGAGGGTTTATATTCGAATTAAAAAGCGGTATTGGTAGAAATTTATTTGACAAAAAAAACGATTTCTACAANAATGAAATTGTTTTTAATGGTGGCTTAAACATTGGTTATCGCTTTTAATTTTCTACAAAATATAAAAAATCAAACCAATATTTAACGTTTTCATTTCTAAAGATTCACTGGCTGTTTTAGCTGATTTATAAACAGGTTTTAAGCCATAATAGGCGGTTAAATTCCATGTGTTAAATCCAAAAGCAATATAAGGGCCATATTGAATTTGGTTGAAATCAGAATTTTTTGTAACTTTTACAGTTTCACTTGAATTGTAAATTGATTTGTCAAAAATCAAATACCGCAATTTAAATCCAGTATAAATTCTCCAAAACTTGTGGCTTTCGGGTGTCGAATTTCTCCATCGCAATTCTACCGGAAGATCAACAAAAACTTGCTCGGTTTTGTTTCTCGAAAAACTATTTTTATCTACGATTGCGTAGTTTGTAACGCCAAAAATTTGAGCAGTTTTTAGATTGTTGTGCCATTTATTGTAGGACAATCCCAGTCCGATTGCAATNGCATAAGTTCGCTTTTTGTTGATCGGCATATCTCTTAAAAACCCAAAATTAATTCCTGTTGAAATACCATTTTGTGAAAAACCTGCTGGGACTTTATTGAATTGGTTGTAGGTAATTCCGAAATAAAATTGATCTTCACGATAAAGTGAATCGATTTCTTGCAAAGGAGAAACTGGCGCTATTTCTTGAGAAAAAACGTTGAATGAAACTAAAAAAAATAATATTTTAAACGCTATTCGCATATTTTATTTTTTAATTAGAATTAATTATCTTGTTTTTTATGAAATCTAAGGAAGCGATTTGGTCTGATTTCAATTGAATTTTCAATGCCTCTAATGAATCAAATTTTTGTTCAGAACGAAGTCTGTGCAAAATCGAAACCGTTATTTGCTGTCCATACAAATCACCGTTAAAATCAAAATAATAAACTTCAATAGTTTGTGCATTTTCACCAACGGTTGGATTAAACCCAATATTCATCATTCCGAAAATCCTATTGTGATTAATCAGACTTTCAACAACATAAACTCCATTTTTTGGAATCAATTTATAGCTGTCNTCAATTTCAAAATTGNCTGTTGGAAAACCGATTGTCCGTCCAAGCTGTTTGCCTTTTACAATTTTACCTTTAAAAGAATAATTGTAATTTAAGTAATTATTGGCCAAATCGATGTTTCCATCCAAAATTGCATTTCTAATTTTAGTTGAACTAACGGCAACATCATTTATTTCTTGAGCGGAAATTTGTTCCACTTCAAATCCATAAATTTTAGAAAAGGCAATTAAATCATCAATATTGGCGGTTCTGTTTCGTCCAAAACGGTGATCGTGACCAATTATAATTTTTGCAATGTTAAAACAATNTACTAAAATATTTTTNACAAACTCTTCAGCCGTTAACCTAGAAAATGCTTGATCAAATGGATGAATTACCAAATTNTCTAAACCTGTTTTTGAAAGTAAATTGGCTTTTTCCTCTATCGAATTGAGCAATTTCACATCAGCATCTTTTTGTAAAACCATGCGTGGATGCGGAAAAAAAGTGAGCACCAAACTTTCGCAATTCAATTCTTTTGCATTAAAAAGCAATCGTTCAATAATTTTCTTATGGCCAACATGCACACCGTCGAAAGTGCCAAGCGTAACCACTGTTTTCGATTTGCTTTTAAATTGATTGATAGAATGAAAAACTTTCAAATTAGAATATTTTAGGCAAATTTAAGCTAAAAACCAGATAAAAAAATCATTTTTCTGTTGATAAAATCT
>JGI25917J50250_1000075_pt1 | contig 24313 bp, 28 predicted proteins | sample LauGreSBDMM110SN_4_FD_50250 | JGI IMG/M metagenome (IMG submission 50250) | reverse complement strand
TTGCCAATGAAGAGCACAGTTTGCGTCAATTGGGCAAGGCCGGTGTCAAGCGCTGGATGGGTATTCGCCCAACCGTTCGCGGTGTGGCCATGAACCCCGTTGATCACCCACACGGTGGCGGCGAAGGCCGTACCGGCGAAGGCCGTGCAGCGGTTGACCCTTGGGGCAACCTGACCAAAGGCTATCGCACCCGCAACAACAAGCGCACGCAAGTCATGATCGTCTCGCGTCGCAAGAAATAAGGGTTAAAAAATGACACGTTCACTTAAAAAAGGCCCGTTTGTCGACCACCACTTGCTGGCCAAGGCTGAAAAAGCCGTCGCCAACAAAGACAAAAAGCCCATCAAAACTTGGTCACGTCGCTCCATGGTTCTGCCTGACTTCATTGGCTTGACCATCGCGGTTCACAACGGCAAGCAACATGTGCCGGTCTACATCACCGATCAGATGGTGGGTCACAAGTTAGGCGAATTTGCCTTGACGCGGACCTTCAAAGGCCATCCAGCGGACAAAAAAGTCCAGAAGAAGTAAGGAGCAGCTATGGAAACACGTGCAGTCCTGCGAGGTGTGCGCTTATCGGTCGACAAAGGCCGTTTGGTTGCAGACTTGATACGCGGCAAAAAAGTGGACCAGGCTTTAAACATCCTGACCTTCACACAGAAAAAAGCAGCGGGCATTGTTAAAAAAGTGCTCGAGTCAGCCATCGCCAATGCAGAGCACAACGATGGCGCTGATATCGACGAGTTGCGCGTCAAAACCATTTACGTGGAGCAAGGCGCAACCCTCAAGCGTTTCACCGCACGTGCCAAAGGCCGTGGCAACAGCATCAGCAAGCCCACATGCCATGTGTATGTGACGGTCGGCAACTGAAAGGTCTAGGAAAATATGGGACAAAAAATCCACCCCACCGGTTTCCGCTTATCGGTGAGCCGCAACTGGGCCAGCCGCTGGTATGCCAGCAACAAAGATTTCGCCGGCATGTTGGCTGAAGACATCAAGGTGCGCGAGTACCTNAAGATCAAACTCAAAAGCGCTGCTGTTTCTCGCATCTTGATTGAGCGTCCTGCAAAAAATGCCCGCATCACTATTTTTTCCGCACGTCCTGGCGTGGTTATTGGTAAAAAAGGTGAGGACATTGAAAACCTCAAGAAAGAATTAGCAGCTCGNTTGGGTGTGCCTGTTGCAGTCAATATCGAAGAAGTGCGTAAGCCTGAAATCGATGCACANCTGATTGCCGACAGCATCACCCAACAGCTTGAAAAGCGCATCATGTTCCGTCGCGCCATGAAGCGCGCCATGCAAAACGCCATGCGTTTGGGTGCCCAAGGCATCAAGATCATGTCTGCGGGTCGCTTAAACGGCATCGAAATTGCACGTACCGAGTGGTACCGCGAAGGTCGTGTGCCACTTCACACCTTGCGTGCAGATATCGACTACGCAACCTCTGAGGCCAAAACAACTTACGGCATCATTGGCGTCAAAGTTTGGGTTTACAAGGGTGACACCTTGGGCCGTAATGATGCGCCTGCTGCACAAGAGCCACGCTCTGAAGACGAGCGCCGCCCACGCGGTCCTCGTCGTGACGCTCGCCCCACTGGCGACCGTCCACCCGCTCGCAGTGGCGCACGTCGCCCTGCTGGTTCCAATGCCGCACCGGCGGATGGCAGCGATAAACCCGCTGAAGCCACCGATGCTCCCAAAACCACCGTCAAGCGCGTCCGCAAGGTAACCGCGCCCCCATCCACTGGCACGGATGCGGACGGCAAAGGAGAATAAGCATGCTGCAACCAGCGCGCCGTAAATACCGCAAAGAACAAAAAGGCCGCAATACCGGCATTGCCACCCGTGGCAACACCGTTGCGTTTGGTGACTTTGGTTTGAAATCAACCGACCGTGGTCGTTTGACTGCACGCCAAATCGAATCCGCACGACGCGCGATTTCTCGTCACGTCAAACGGGGCGGTCGTATTTGGATTCGCATTTTCCCTGACAAACCTATTTCCCAAAAACCTGCAGAGGTTCGCATGGGTAACGGTAAAGGCAACCCCGAGTACTACGTGGCCGAAATTCAGCCCGGCAAGGTTTTGTATGAAATCGTGGGTGTGCCCGAAGAACTTGCGCGTGAAGCATTTCGTTTGGCTGCGGCCAAATTGCCTTTACGCACCACTTTTGTTTCGCGCCTGATCGGCCAATAATTCAGGAGACAACATGAAAACATCTGAATTACGCCAAAAAGACGCCGCTGGCCTGCAAACCGAAATCAAGGAACTGCAAAAAGCGCACTTCAACATGCGCATGCAAAAAGCCACCCAGCAATTGAACAACACCGCGCAAATGAAGGTCACCCGTCGCAGCGTTGCACGGGCCAAAACCATACTTGCAGAAAAACAGGCGAAGGAGTGACACCATGACAGAAGCTAAACCATCACTCAAACGCACATTGGTCGGTAAAGTTGTCAGCGCCAAACGCGCTAAAACAGTCACAGTCTTGGTCGAGCGTCGCGTCAAGCATGCGCTCTACGGCAAGATCGTGGGTAAATCCAGTAAATACCATGCGCATGATGAGACAGGTCAGTACCATTTAGGTGATGTGATTGAAATCACCGAAAGCCGTCCTATCTCTAAAACCAAAAATTGGGTAGCTACCCGTTTGGTTGAAAAGGCGGCATCGCTCTAAGTGTTTAACGGTTGCGTGCAAACACAATCTTATTAATGACCCACAATCGTGGGTCATTTTCATTTCAAGGAGTTCAATATGATCAAAGTCGGCGACACCCTTCCCCACACCACCTTAATGGAATACTCTGAAGTTGAGGGCAATGGTTGCAGCATAGGCCCCAACCCAGTCGACGTGGCCAAAGCCACCGCAGGTAAGACCATTGCTTTGTTTGCCCTGCCAGGTGCCTTCACACCCACCTGCTCTGCCAAACATGTACCTGGGTACTTGGAGAACCATGCCGCATTGACCGCCGCAGGCGTGGATGAAATTTGGTGCGTCAGCGTGAACGACGCTTTTGTCATGGGCGCATGGGGTCGAGAACTTCATGCAGCGGGCAAAGTGCGCATGTTGGGCGACGGCGATGCAGAATTCACCAAAGCAACGGGCTTGACTTTAGACCTCACAGGCAAAGGCTTAGGACTTCGCTCCAACCGCTACTCCATGCTGGTCAAAGATGGCAAAGTCGTGACGCTCAATATTGAAGGTCCAGGAAAATTTGAGGTCAGCGACGCAGACACTTTGCTGTCCCAGACCAAACACTGAACCGAAAAAATTAGCGACACTAAATCGCACTGGCTTGACGCAAAGCCGCTAGTTGGCTTGCGTCAAGACTCAACCACTCTTGCAAAACCTCATCGGTATGCTGACCCAACAGTGGCGGCGGCAAGTCATGCCTCACAGGGGTTTGACTCAGCTTCATAGGGCTGGCAACCAAGTTGAGGTCAACCCCTGATGCGTGGACCCAATGATCGACCATCTGGCGNGATTGCACATGGGCGTCGTTAAAGACTTCAGACAAATTATTGATGGGGCCGCAAGGCACCTTGGCGGCTTCTAGTGCTTCTAGCCAAACATATTTACCGCGAGTCAGCAAGACTTCGCTCAACATGGGAACCAGTGCGTCCCGGTTTCGAACCCTGTCTTGGTTGCGACCAAAGCGCGGGTCACGCGACCAATCGGACCGACCCAAGGCTTCACAGAACTTGACAAATTGCCCGTCATTGCCAACTGCCACAATCATGAAATCTCGTTCACCGCTGACCTTGGGCGCCACTTCAAAGACCTGATAGGGGACGATGTTGACATGGGCATTTCCCATGCGTTGGGGCGGCGGGAATTGGGCCCCATTGACCAAATAATTGGCGCCCAAATTTGCCAGCATGGCCACTTGGGTATCGAGCAAAGCCATGTCGATGTACTGACCCACGCCGGTGCGCTCAGCATGGCGAATCGCCGCCAAAATGGACACGGTGGCGTACATGCCAGTGAACAAATCAGCAACAGCAACGCCTACTTTTTGAGGACTACCACCGACAGCGTCTCGTTCACCGGTCACGCTCATCAAGCCGCCCATGGCCTGAACCGCGAAGTCATAACCGGCTCGATCGCTGTAGGGGCCGGTTTGGCCAAAACCCGTGATGCTGCAATAAACCAAGCGGGGATTGATGACTTGTAGGCTGGCATAGTCCAAGCCGTAGCGGGCCATGTCGCCGACTTTGAAATTCTCGATAAACACATGGCTGTTTAAAGCCAATGAGCGAATCAAATCTTGCCCTAAGGGCTTGGCTATATCGCAGGTCATAGAGCGTTTATTGCGGTTGGTGCCCAGGTAGTAAGCGGCTTCGGCGGTGTCATTGCCTTGGGCGTCATGCAAAAAAGGGGGACCCCAGCCGCGCGTATCGTCGCCCGTTCCGAGGCGTTCTACTTTGACCACATCAGCACCTAAATCAGCCAAAATTTGGGTAGACCAAGGGCCGGCCAGCACACGGGATAAATCTAATACACGGATGCCATCTAAAGCGTTCATCTGCAGATTATTACAAACGATGGCACAAGAGTGATAATCGCAAGGTTTTTCTGAGAGCACATGAGCACACGCATTCTTTTAATAGCCCATGCACCTTTGGCCAGCGCCCTCAGGGATTGCGCTTTGCATGTTTTTCCAGACTGCGCCCATGCGGTGATCGCTGTCGACGTTATGCCTGACGCATCGCCAGAGGAGAGCTTACAAGCCGCTCAACTGTTGCTAGGCAACCCCATAGACCAAGACACCTTGGTGTTGACAGATGTTTTTGGTGCAACTCCTTCCAATGTGGCCAAGCGTTTGGTCAGCGGCATGCAGTCGCGTTTGATTGCTGGCGTGAACTTGCCCATGTTGCTGCGCACGGTGTGCTACAGACATGAAGCGCTGGAGGTGCTCACACAGCGCGCTTTATCTGGCGGGGCGCAAGGCGTAATGCAAGTAGCTTGTGACAACGACCCCCCTTTTCTTCTTGAGTGAAACATGCAGAAACAAAACATCGCCATCATCAACAAATTAGGTTTGCACGCCAGAGCCTCGGCCAAACTCACCAAACTCGCGGGCTCCTTTCCCTGCCAAGTGTGGGTCAGCAAGGGCGAGCGCCGAGTCAACGGCAAAAGCATCATGGGCGTGATGATGTTGGCCGCAGGCTTTGGAACTGAAGTAGAAATGGAAACCGACGGTGAGCATGAAGCCGAGGCGATGCAAGCTTTAATGACTTTATTTGCAGACAAATTCGGCGAAGGCGAATAACTCCATGACTTTCTCCATCCACGGTTTAGCTGTTGCTCGCGGCATTGCCATCGGGCGTGCCGTGTTGGTGGCATCTAGCCGAGTGGATGTCGCGCATTACTTTATTGAGACGAGTCAAATCGAGCAAGAACTCGAGCGCATCAATCAGTCGCGTCATGCCGTGATGGTGGAAATTCAGCGCATCCAAAAAACAGTACCCAAAGATGCACCACCCGAACTTTCCGCATTACTCGAGGTGCATCTGATGCTCTTGCAAGACGAGATGCTGGCTGATGGGGTCAAGCATTGGGTGACCGACCGTTTATACAACGCGGAATGGGCATTAACTTCACAACTCGATGTGGTGGCCAGGCAGTTTGACGATATGGAGGACGCCTATTTGCGCGAGCGCAAGGGGGATCTGGAGCAAGTGGTTGAACGCTTGCTACGGCATATGAAAGGTTTGTCAACCAGTCTGCCGCAACCTGCGCAACGCAAACCAGGCACGTGGCAGCAAGAATTATTGTTGGATGGCAGCCACGATGTTCCCTTGGTATTGATTGCCCACGATTTGTCACCAGCCGACATGCTGCAATTCAAACAAAGCGTGTTTACCGGCTTTGTCACCGATGTGGGTGGCAAGACCTCGCACACAGCAATCGTGGCGCGAAGTCTGGACATACCTGCGGTGGTGGGTGCACGCAATGCCAGTCATTTGGTGCATCAAGATGATTGGGTCATCATTGACGGAGACGCGGGTGTCATTATTGTTAGCCCTTCGCCTATTATTTTGGCGGAATACGCCTTCAAGCAACGTCAAGCCCAACTGGAACGCGAGCGCCTGACCCGCTTACGCCACACGCCATCGATCACCTTAGACGGCAAAAAAATTCAGTTGTTGGCCAATATCGAATTGCCAGAAGACGCGGCTGTGGCTTTGTCTGTGGGCGCAGTGGGCGTGGGATTGTTTCGCAGTGAGTTTTTGTTCATGGGGCGCGAAGGGCAATTGCCCGATGAAGAAGAGCAGTTTCTTGCCTACCGGCGGGCCGTAGAAGGCATGCAGGGTCTGCCGGTCACCATTCGCACGGTGGATGTGGGTGCAGACAAGCCTCTGGACAGAACCACCAAAGACGAGGCCCATCTCAACCCCGCTTTGGGCTTGCGCGCCATTCGCTGGAGCTTGGCAGATCCCAGCATGTTTTTGAGTCAACTGCGCGCCATATTGCGTGCTGCTTTGCATGGGCCGGTCAATTTGCTCATACCCATGCTGGCGCACACGCGGGAAATCCACCAGACTTTTGCGTTGCTGACCCAAGCGCGTGAACAGTTAGATAAAAAAGGCCAAGCTTATGGGTCGGTCAAAGTTGGCGCCATGATCGAGGTGCCGGCGGCCGCCCTGAATTTAAAGGTGTTTTTGAAATACTTTGATTTTCTGTCGGTGGGCACCAATGACTTGATTCAGTACACCTTGGCAATTGATCGTGCAGACGAGCAAGTGGCGCATTTGTATGACCCCTTGCATCCAGCTATTTTGCAATTGGTGGCCAACACCATTGCCCAAGGTGCCGCCGCCGGCAAAGACATCAGCTTATGTGGCGAGATGGCAGGAGACCCCAGCCTCACCCGCTTGTTACTGGGCTTGGGCTTGCGGCAGTTCTCTATGCACCCAACCCAAATTTTGCGAGTCAAGCAAGAGATTTTGCGTGCAGACGCGAGTCGTTTAGCCGCTTGGGCCCAGCGGGTCATGGCGGCCGAAGATCCCGCCGCGGAAATACTCCAAACTTAAATCACGCCCAGCACACTGGGGTCGGTGTACACCGTTTCTAAAGGGAAACGTTGACCCGCTGCATGGTCTTGGGCGCAGCGCAGCAGCAAGCGGCTGCGGTGTCTGGCTTGGGTGGCTTGCATCTCCTCAATGCTCATCCAAAGTGTTCGCACAATGCCCACGTCTAAGGCGCGCCCTGCCTCTAGCGCCCCCAGTTCACCGGTAAAAGCAAAACGCAAGTAGCTGATGTCTTGGGCCGGTTCATCCGCGCTGGCCTGTTTGAGAAAGCGCGACAAATAAATCCCCACCAGCGCTGTGGGGGTGAAGTGAAAAGCAGTTTCTTCCAACACCTCGCGCACGCAGGCTTGTAGCGGGGATTCGCCAGGGTCTAGGTGTCCGGCTGGGTTATTGAACATCAAGCCATTGGGCGTGTGCTCTTCAACCAGCAAGTATTGACCGTCTTTTTCTATGATGCCAGCCACGGTGACGCTGGGTTTCCATCTTTCAATCATGATGCAAAATCATCTTTTTTTGGGCGCTTTGTGAATCTGCGATGATTCTCGCCCATTGAGTGGAGGAATAAACCATGTTAATTGGCGTGCCCGCTGAAACCGCAGCCGGCGAAACCCGTGTTGCCGTGACCCCTGAGACGGCCAAAAAAATCATTGCCCAAGGCCACACCGTTAAAGTGCAGTCTGGCGCGGGCTTGGCAGCCAGCGTGACAGACGCGGCCTACGAAGCCGCCGGTGCGCAAATCACCGATGCGGCCACCGCCTTGGGTGCCGAACTGGTGCTCAAGGTACGCGCCCCATCGGCTGTTGAGTTGTCGCACATGAAAACCGGCAGCGCCTTGGTGGGCATGCTCAACCCGTTTGACGCCGAAGGCTTGCAACGCATCGCAAGTGCTGGCTTGACCAGTTTTGCGCTGGAGGCTGCACCACGCACCACCCGTGCGCAAAGCATGGATGTCTTGTCTTCACAAGCAAACATCGCTGGCTACAAAGCCGTGATGATGGCGGTAGACAAATACCAGCGCTTCTTTCCCATGCTGATGACAGCGGCCGGCACGGTCAAGGCTGCGCGTGTCGTCATTTTGGGCGTGGGTGTTGCGGGCTTGCAAGCCATTGCCACGGCCAAGCGACTTGGGGCAGTGATTGAAGCTTCGGATGTACGCCCTAGCGTGAAAGAACAAGTTGAGTCGCTGGGCGCGAAATTCATCGATGTGCCCTACGAGACCGCCGAAGAAAAAGAAGCCGCTGAAGGTGTGGGCGGTTATGCGCGCCCCATGCCTCAAACTTGGCTGGACCGGCAAAAGATTGAAGTTGCCAAGCGCGTGGCGCAGGCCGATGTGGTGATTTCCACCGCTTTGATTCCTGGCCGCGCTGCACCCGTCTTGATCTCTGAAGACATGGTTAAAAGTATGAAGCCAGGTTCGGTCATTGTGGACTTGGCTGCAGGCAAGGGTGCCAACGGCGTGGGCGGTAACTGCCCGCTGAGCGTGGCTGATCAAACCGTGGTCCAACACGGCGTGACCTTGGTGGGCGAGACCAATTTACCCGCGCTGGTGGCCGCTGACGCATCTGCCCTGTATGCACGCAATGTGCTGGACTTTTTAAAACTGGTGCTGCCCAAAGACAAGGGATTCACCGTTGACATGGAAGACGACATCGTGGCGGCGTGTTTAATGACACAGGCCGGCGACGTTAAAAGGAAATAAGCATGGACCACACCGTTACCAACATCATTATTTTTGTGCTGGCGATTTACGTTGGCTTTCACGTCGTCTGGAACGTCACCCCCGCCTTGCACACGCCACTCATGGCGGTGACCAATGCGATCTCGGCCATCATCATTGTCGGCGCCATGTTGGCGGCTGCACTGACTGTCACGCCGCTTGGCAAAACCATGGGCGTGCTGGCCGTGGCGCTGGCGGCGGTGAACGTGTTTGGTGGCTTTTTGGTCACGCGGCGCATGCTGGAGATGTTCAAGAAAAAAGTACCCAAGGCAGGAGCTGAAAAATGAGCATCAATCTCGTTGTACTGCTTTACTTGGTGGCCAGCATTTGTTTCATCCAAGCCTTAAAAGGTTTGTCCCACCCCACCACTTCGATTCGCGGCAATTTGTTTGGCATGAGTGGCATGGCGATTGCGGTCGTCACTACCGCTGCTTTGATATTTAACCAAGCCACTCAACTCGGCCAAGTAGACCCTGTTCAAGGTCTGGGCTGGGTGCTGCTTGGCTTGGTGGTCGGTGGCGGCGCCGGTGCCATCATGGCGCAGCGCGTAGAGATGACCAAAATGCCCGAACTCGTGGCCTTTATGCACAGCATGATCGGCTTGGCGGCGGTGTTCATCGCCATTGCTGCCGTGGTCGAGCCAGCGGCTTTTGGCATCGTGGCGCAGGGCTTGGGTACCGTGGATATTCCCAATGGCAACCGATTAGAGTTGTTCCTTGGGGCAGCCATTGGTGCCATCACTTTCAGCGGCTCAGTCATCGCTTTTGGCAAGCTCTCGGGCAAATACAAGTTCCGTTTGTTCCAAGGTGCACCGGTTCAGTTTGCTGGTCAGCACATTTTGAATTTACTGATGGGTTTAGCCACTGTTGGTTTTGGCGTGTATTTCATGTTCACTGGCAACTGGGACGCTTTTCTCATCATGCTGGCACTTTCTTTTGTGCTGGGCGTGCTCATCATCATCCCGATTGGTGGCGCCGACATGCCGGTGGTGGTGTCCATGCTCAACAGCTACTCGGGTTGGGCAGCAGCGGGCATTGGCTTTAGCTTGAACAACAGCATGCTGATCATTGCTGGTTCGCTGGTCGGCTCGTCTGGCGCCATCCTCTCTTACATCATGTGTAAGGCGATGAACCGCTCCTTCTTCAACGTGATTTTGGGTGGCTTTGGCGGCGAAGCCGGCACCGCTACGGCTGGCAGCACCGAGCAGCGCCCTGTTAAAAGCGGCAGCGCCGACGATGCAGCCTTTATTTTGGGCAATGCTGAAACTGTGGTTATCGTGCCTGGCTACGGCCTGGCCGTCGCCCGCGCGCAGCACGCCGTCAAAGAGTTGGCCGAAAAACTCATCCACAAAGGTATTACCGTTAAATACGCCATCCACCCTGTGGCCGGTCGCATGCCAGGGCATATGAATGTGCTTTTGGCCGAGGCTGAAGTGCCGTATGACCAAGTCTTTGAGATGGAAGACATCAACGGTGAATTTGGTCAGGTCGATGTGGCCATCATTTTGGGCGCCAACGACGTGGTCAACCCAGCGGCCATGATCAAGGGCTCACCCATTTATGGCATGCCCATTTTGGAAGCCTACAAAGCGAAAACCGTCATCGTCAACAAACGCTCCATGGCGGCAGGTTATGCGGGCTTGGACAACGAGTTGTTCTATATGGACAAAACCATGATGGTGTTTGGCGACGCTAAAAAAGTGGTGGAAGACATGGTCAAGGCGGTTGAATAAACCCTCGTCCTTTAAAGCACAGGCGCAGCCATGAGACCCATCGCCATCATGGGCGCCATGCAAGAAGAGTTAGCGGGCCTTAGGCCCCATATCCAAGGCGCGCAAACCGTCACGGTTGGTTCCAGAGAAGTCACCTCTGGCACCTGGCACGGCCACAGCGTGGTGTTGGTCTTGTCTCGCATAGGCAAAGTCGCCGCTGCCACCACCGCTACGGCGCTGATTGAGCGCTTTGATGTCAAACAAATCGTTTTCACAGGCGTCGCTGGCGGCCTGTCGCCGCAGGTGAGCGTGGGCGACATGGTGGTTGCCACAGAATTTATTCAGCACGATATGGATGCCTCGCCCTTGTTTCCTCCTTTGGAAGTGCCCTTGTATGGCCAAGCCCACTTTCCCACCGACACAAACATGCGCCAGAGTTTGCAATGGGCGGCCGAGGGTATTTTAAAAAACCCGGCGCAGTGGATCCACTTGGATATTTTGCGAGAGTTGAATGTGCACTCACCCAAGGTGCATTCAGGCTTGGTGCTCAGTGGCGATCGTTTTGTGTCTACCTCACAGATGAGCAAAGCCTTGCAGCAGCGCCTGCCTTTGGCCTTGGCGGTGGAAATGGAGGGCGCCGCCGTGGCCCAGGTGTGCCACGATTACGGCGTGCCTTTTGCTGCGGTACGCACCATTTCAGACCGCGCCGATGATGCAGCCACCATTGATTTCACCCGCTTCATTAACGAAGTAGCCAGTCGTTACACCTGTGCCTTATTAGGCACGTGGCTTAGCCAACCATAAGTTGTTTATTTGAGCCAGCCACGCTTGCGGAAATACCACATGGGGATCAAGGCGCTGCCAATCATCAGCGTTACCGTATAAGGGTAGTTCCAGGCGCCCAAAAACTCCAACTCAGGGAATTTCAGGTTCATGCCGTAAACGCTGGCAATCAAAGTGGGGGGGAGCAAAGCCACGCTGGCCACCGAGAAGATTTTGATGATCTTGTTTTGGTTGATATTGATGAAACCCACCGTGGCGTCCATCAAAAAGTTGATCTTGTCAAACAAAAATGCGGTGTGGCTGTCGAGCGAGTCGATGTCGCGCAAAATTTGCCGTGCGTCCTCAAACTGTTCAGCGTTGAGCATACGCAGGCGCATCGCAAAACTTAAAGCACGCCGCGTGTCCATCATGTTGCGGCGGATACGGCCATTCAAATCTTCTTGCCGCGCAATCGCGCCTAGTACCTCGCTGGCCAACTCATCCGTCACGTCACCCGACAAAACCATTTTGCTGACTTTTTCCAGTTCATCGTAAATACCCTCTAGGGTGTCGGCTGAATACTCAGCATCGACCGAGAAGAGTTCGAGCAGCACATCTTTGGCGTCTTCAATCAACCCCGGCGCACGACGCGCTCGCAAACGCAGCAAGCGAAACACCGGCAGGTCTTCATCATGGATGGAGAACAANACGCCGTGGCTCTTCAGCGCGTCGTTGTGTTGGTTCAAAATAAAAGCCACCCGAACGGCGCGGGGCTCTTCGATATCGGCAATTAAAAAGTCTGAGCGGATATGCAATGCACCGTTGTCTTCTTCGTAAAAGCGCGCCGACTCTTCGATGTCTTCGTCCATCGCGTCTTCGGGAATATGCACCCCAAAGTGCTGACTGATCCAGCGCTTTTCTTCGGGCGTGGGGGATTCCAAATCAACCCAGATAGGGAGGAATTGGGAAAGCTCTTCTTGTGAAGAAATTTCTTCTTGAAACAAACGGCCATTGGCCAGAGAAAAAATATTGAGCATGGCAATCTCAGTGCATGGTTGAGCGAGTCGAAGGGAGTAAATGGTTCGCTTTCAACTCAACTCGGCTGCATGCCTGTGTGAGCCGAAAGCTACCAACTAGGGTAGGTTTCCAAGGAAGGTGCTCCAAAGCTTTAAACAAAATGAATTATGGCACCGGCTGATGGCAGGTGTGAGACAGGCTGTTAGAGTGTCATGTTTGCTGCGACCCTCATTTATGCAAACAGTTTTAACGCAGCGCCGTGAGTTTTGGGTGTTGCTCACCTTGGCAGGCATTCAGTTCACCCATGTGCTGGACTTTATGATCATCATGCCCTTGGGTCCGCAGCTGCGGGATTTGTTTGCCATCAACGATGCACAATTTGGTTTTTTGGTGTCTGCCTACACCTTTGCTGCAGGTGTTTCCGGATTGTTGGCTGCATCCTTTGTGGACCGCTTCGAGCGCAAGCGCTTGATGTTGATTTTGTACACCTTGTTTGGTTTGACCACCTTGGCCTGCGCATTGGCGCCAACCTATGGCTTGCTGATGGCTTCACGAGTGGCGGCAGGCACATTTGGCGGCATTTTGTCGGCCATGACCCAAACGGTGATTGGCGACGTGATCCCTTTCGAGCGGCGGGGTCGCGCCACAGGTTTTGTCATGACTTCTTTTGCCATGGCGACTGTGGTGGGCGTTCCCAGTGGGCTGTTTTTGGCCAACGTAAGCGGCTGGCACAGCGCTTTCTTAGTGATCGCCTTCATGTGCATATTGGTGGGCGTGATGGCAGCTGTTTGTTTGCCCACGCTGGATGCGCATGTGCTCAAAACCCAAGGACAGCAAGTCACTTATGCCATACGCCAAGTGTGGGCCGACGCCAATCATCGCAAAGCCCTGTATATGTCAGGCGCAATGATGTTTGCGGGTTTCACCATCATTCCCTACATCACGATTTTCACCCAAGCCAACCATATATTGGCGCCGCAAGACATTCCTTATATCTATTTGTGTGGTGGCACCGTGACTTTGCTCAGCGCTCGCTGGGTAGGGCGTTTGAGCGACCAGTTGGGTAAGCGCAAAATGTTTCAACGTATGTTGTTTTTGGCCATGCTGCCCATGACCATCACCACCTTGATGCAACCCGTTCCTTTGCCCTGGGTGCTGCTGGTGTTGTCTGGCTTTTTCTTTTGCATGAATGCGCGGATGATCCCTGGCATGGCCATGTTGACCTCGGCAGCCCAGCCCCAATGGCGCGGCACCTTTATGTCGCTGAACTCGGCCGTGCAGTCGGTGTCAATAGGCATGGCTTCTTGGTTGGGCGGCGTGCTGATACAGCGCGATGCCAGCGGCCAAGTCACCCATTTTTGGTTATGTGCCTTGGTAGGAATAGCCGCGACTTTTCTTGCCTTAGCGCTGTCCAGGCATGTGCAAATGCACAGTGCCCCTGCGCCCTGATCACGAGGAAAGGCGGCGCGAGGTTGATTTTTCGGCCAACTCGGGGCATAGTGGAGATACCCGTGTTTGGTCAGGCATGAGGCTTGGCTTATTTGCACAGGTATCTTTTGGAGGATACGTATGAATTTGACGATCAGTGGCCATCATCTTGAAGTCACCCCAGCGTTGCGTGACTATGTCACAAAAACTCGATCGCATCAACCGACACTTTGACCAAGTGGTGGATGTGCGCGTCATCCTCAGCATAGAAAAGCAAAAGGAAAAAGAAGGTCGACAGCGAGCCGAGTGCAATATCCACGTCAAGGGTAACGATTTGTTTGCCGAGTCCGCCCACGAAGATTTGTATGCGGCGGTGGATGAGTTGGTCGACAAACTAGACCGTCAAGTGGTCAGGCACAAAGACCGTATACAAGACCACGGCCACGCCAGTGCTAAACGCTCAGAGTTGATTTAGCAGGACTGACGCGCCAGCCCCCCAAACCGCCTGTGAACCAGGCGGTTTTTTCGTCAAAACCATGTTTTTTACTACCTAATAATTAAATATTTACCCTAGCTTGACACGCACAAGCGGTGCATAATCAGCATCCCCAACATGAACAGACTCTCTGCCATCTTGCCTTCTGCACAAGCCCTTGTGCAGGTAGACGTCACCAGCAAAAAGCGTGCTTTTGAAGAGGCCGGTTTGCTGTTTGAAAACTTGCACGGACTCAATCGGGCTTTGGTGGCCGACAGTTTATTCGCCCGTGAACGTTTGGGCTCTACCGGCTTGGGTCATGGTGTAGCCATTCCCCATGGGCGCATCAAAGGCATGAAGTCTCCCTTGGCCGCTGTGTTTCGTTTAACCCAGCCCATAGGTTTTGACTCCCCCGACGAGCAACCCGTGTGTTTATTGTTCTTTTTATTGGTGCCCGAAGCTTCAACCCAAAAGCATTTGGAAATCCTCTCTGAAATTGCCGAAATGCTCAGTGACAGCGGTTTTCGTGAGCGCTTGAAACAAAGCAGCGATGCGCAAGACCTGCANCANCTCATTGTGGCTTGGCACTCTTCTCTTACTGTTTAACCCCAGACTTTGAAGCCCACCGCTGTCAGTGCCGACATCTTGTTTGAAGACTTCAAAGACAAGCTCGACTGGCAATGGATCGCAGGACAGGGCGCGTCTGAGCGGCATTTCGACGAAGTAGCGGTGCGCATGGCGCGTTCAGGCGCCGACTTGGTGGGCTATTTAAATTACATCCACCCCTACCGCTTACAAGTTTTGGGTGAGCGTGAAATTCGCTATCTCAATAACAGCCCCTTGGTCGACACAGAGCGTCGCATTGGTCGTATCGTCACGCTTGAGCCGCCGGTGCTGGTGGTGGCAGACGGGCAAATCTCGCCGCCCTCCTTGCTCAAGATGTGCGAAGAAGCGCAAATTCCGCTTTTTTCTACCCATGAATCCTCCGCATTTGTGATTGATTTGTTGCGGGCTTATTTGTCCAAACATTTTGCCGATCGCACCACCTTGCACGGCGTGTTTTTGGATATTTTGGGCATGGGTGTGGTGATCACAGGCGAGTCGGGGCTGGGCAAAAGCGAGTTGGGTTTGGAGTTGATTTCGCGTGGACACGGCTTGGTGGCCGATGATGCGGTCGACCTCTACCGCATCAACCAAGCCACCATCGAGGGGCGTTGCCCCGAGTTGCTGCAAAACTTATTGGAAGTGCGCGGCATTGGTTTGCTGGATATCCAAGCGATTTTTGGCGAAACCGCAGTGCGCAGAAAAATGCGCCTGAAGTTGATTGTGCATTTGGTGCGCAAGGAAACCTTGGAGCGAGATTACGAAAGACTGCCGCATGAACCGCTGACCCAAGATGTTTTGGGCATACCGGTGCGCAAAGTGGTGATTCAGGTGGTGGCCGGTCGCAATATTGCGGTTTTGGTGGAAGCCGCCGTTCGCAACACGATTTTGCAATTACGCGGCATCAATACCTACGATAAATTTGTCCTTAGACACCAACAAGCCATGCAGGCTGGCCAAGCAGATCAAGCTGATTTGTGAGGACAAGCCAGGCGTTTGCAGTGCGCGTAAAGACTTAAGGCGTGGTCGGCGAGCTCAAACCCTTTGGACTGTGCAATATCGTGCTGGCGTTGCTCGATACTGGCGTCGTAGAACTCTTCCACGCGGCCGCAATCTAGGCACACCAAATGGTCATGGTGCTGCCCTTGATTAAGCTCATAAATTGATTTACCACCTTCGAACTGACTGCGCGACAAAATGCCGGCTTGTTCAAACTGCATGAGGACGCGGTAGATGGTGGCCAGACCAATATCGGCGCGATCATCTAGCGCCAAGCGGTAAACATCCTCGGCGCTCATGTGGCGCAAACCGCTTTTTTGGAAAAGCTCCAAAATTTTCAATCGTGGCACCGTTGCTTTGAGGCCGGTGTTTTTCAAGCCATCCATGGAGGCCATATGTGCTTTCTGTGGCTAAGTGTCTAAGGGTGTGAGGCCCATCGCTACAATGATTCAATCATAACTTGCCCTGTATCCACATGACTCTTTTGCGCCCGACGATGGCCGTGTTCGCAAGCGCTGCTTGTTTGCTGCTGACCGCATGTTCCACCATTGACGACCCTGTGGCGCGTGCCATTCGCAAAGTCACGCCTTACCGTGTTGAAGTGGTGCAAGGCAATTTCGTGTCTAAAGAGCAGGCGCAAGCTTTGCGTGCAGGCATGAGCCGTAATCAAGTCAAAGATATTTTGGGCACGCCCTTGATCGCCAGCGTTTTTCACAGCGATCGCTGGGACTATGCGTTCACCATTGAACGCAAGGGAACCCAACCACAGCAGCGTCAGTTATCCGTGTATTTCAAAGATGATGTGTATGTGCGCTATGAAGGCGATGAATTGCCCAGCGAGTCCGAATTTGCCGAGCGCATTGCCGTGCCGGAAGACCGCAAAGTGGTGCCTCGCTTGGAAGCCACGTCTGCAGAGCTGGAAAAATTTCGTAAAAATTCCCCTGTCCCTGTGGCTGTGCCGCCCAAGCCAGCGCTGCCAACAGACAAAATTTACCCACCTCTTGAGGCACGCTGAACCTGTATGAATGCATCTATTGCTCAACACCATAGGGTAGCCATCGCCGGTGCCAGTGGCCGCATGGGCCGCATGTTGGCGCAGGCCTTGGTTGAATCTGCAGATTGCCAACTCGCTGGCGCACTCGATGTGGCCGACAGCGTGCATATTGGCAATGACGCCACTGGCTTTTTGGGCCAAGCCAGCGGTGTCGTGATCAAAGCCGACTTGCACGCAGGCTTGCAGCATGCCCAAGTNTTGATCGACTTCACCCGACCCGAAGGCACGATGGCGCATGTCAAAGCGTGTCGTGAAAAAGGCGTGAAGATGGTGATTGGCACAACCGGTTTCAGCGACGAACAAAAACGCGAGATCCAAGCTGCCAGCCAAGACATAGCTATTGTGATGGCGCCCAATATGAGTGTGGGCGTGAATGTCACGCTCAAGCTATTAGAGATGGCCGCTGCCGCTTTGGCCAATGACTACGACATCGAAATCATCGAGGCCCATCACCGCCACAAAGTCGATGCGCCCTCGGGCACGGCCTTGAAGATGGGTGAAGTCATTGCCCAGGCTTTGGGTCGCGATTTAAAGCAATGCGCCGTGTTTGATCGCCAAGGCCATACGGGCGCGCGGCCCGACAAGGCCATTGGCTTTTCAACCATCCGCGGCGGCGACATAGTGGGAGACCACACGGTGTTGTTTGCAGGCACTGGCGAGCGTATTGAAATCACCCACAGGTCATCGAGTCGCAGCACCTATGCCGAGGGCAGTTTGCGCGCGGTCAGGTTTTTAGCCCACCAGCAGCACGGCATGTTTGACATGTTTGATGTGCTGGGACTGAGGTCAGCTTAAAGCCATGAGTTTTCTTCACTGGCTGGGTCAAGCCGACGCCTTGAGTCTTGGGGTGGCCTTGATTTTGTGCGCCATGTCGGTGCTGAGTTGGGTCTTGATTTTGTACAAGTCTTGGTTGTTGGCTGTGGCCAGCCGAGACTTGACTTTGTGCCAAGCCGCATGGTCGCAAGCCCAAGATTGGCAGCAAGTCCATGCCACTTGGTCTGCGCTTGANAGCCAACAATTGTTTGGTGCTTTGTTGCAAAACCCATTGCAGATGCCCAAGCAAGGTCTTGCTGCCCAAGCCTCGCATGAAGATCGACTCAGCAGCGGTTTGCGCCAAGCATTGCAAAGTATTCGCCAGCGCTTGCAAGCCGGACAAGACTTGTTGGCTACCATTGGCGCGACTTCTCCCTTCATTGGCTTGCTGGGCACTGTTTGGGGCATTTACCACGCCATGATCAATATGGCCCAAGTGAGTCAATACAGCTTGGACAAAGTGGCGCAACCCGTGGGNGAGGCTTTGGTGATGACAGCAGCGGGTTTGGCCGTGGCGATTCCTGCGGTCATGGCTTACAACTTGATGGGCCGACGCTTGTCCTCGATAAATGGCGCCTTGGATGCCTTGGCGTTTGACTTGCGGGCTTATTTCATGGCGCAAGCCCCACAGAATTGATTGGCGCCACACCATGCGNATGGGCGAATTTGAATCTACCGCAGCCAGCCAACCCATGAGCGATATCAATGTCACGCCCTTGGTGGATGTGATGTTGGTCTTGTTGGTGATCTTTCTCATCACTGCGCCATTCATGGGTAANGCCTTGCGTTTAGATTTGCCCGCCGCCCAAGCGCCGCTCTCGCCCGAGGTCAGCAACAGCCTGAGTTTGAGTCTGGACCGCCAAGGCGCGGTTTTTATCAATGACAAGCCTGTGGCGCCTGAGGCTTTGCCTGCGGTGTTGGCCATGCAAGCCAGTGATGACGCGACCATCGAAGTGCAACTGCGCGCTGACCAAAACGTGCCCTACGGACGCGTGGCCGAGATCATGGGTTTGTTGCAAAAAGCGGGCCTGACCAAGGTGGCTTTGGCGGTTCANNNNCCTGCGCCTAAAATCGATCCCACCTCCCCGTCACCTCGCCCCTGAGCGTGGACGGGGGTTCTCATTGAGCTACATGCAAGACACCTACCAACCCTCTGCCGTCGAGTCGGCCACCCAAGCCGCTTGGACCGCCAAAGACGTTTACCGCGTTAGCGAAGACAACAGCCGTCCCAAGTACTACGCCTGCTCCATGTTGCCTTACCCCAGCGGCAAGTTGCACATGGGTCATGTACGCAACTACACCATCAACGACATGCTCACGCGGCACTTGCGTATGAAGGGTTTCAATGTGTTGATGCCCATGGGCTGGGATGCCTTTGGCTTGCCAGCCGAAAACGCCGCCTTGAAAAACGGCGTGCCACCGGCCAAGTGGACCTATGAAAACATTGCTTANATGAAAAAGCAAATGCAGGCCATGGGCTTGGCTATCGACTGGTCGCGTGAGGTCGCTACCTGCGACGCCAGCTATTACAAGTGGAACCAGTGGTTGTTTTTAAAGATGCTCGATATTGGCGTGGCCTACCGCAAAACCCAAGTCGTCAACTGGGACCCCGTCGACCAAACCGTGTTGGCCAACGAGCAGGTCATAGACGGCAAAGGCTGGCGCACCGGCGCTCTGGTAGAAAAGCGCGAAATCCCAGGCTACTACCTGAAGATCACTGACTACGCTCAAGAGTTGCTTGACCATGTGCAAGTGGGTAACCCCAAAGCCACTTTGAACGGCTGGCCCGACAAAGTGCGCTTGATGCAGGAAAACTGGATTGGTAAATCTGAGGGCGTGCGCTTTGCGTTCACCCACAACATCCAAGGCGCCGACGGCGCTTTGATTGGCGACGGCCGCATGTTTGTCTTTACCACCCGCGCCGACACCCTCATGGGCGTGACTTTTTGCGCGGTTGCGCCTGAGCATCCGCTGGCGCTGCACGCAGCTGCGAGCAACCCCAAGCTGGCCGCGTTCATCGAAGAATGTAAAGCCGGTGGCACCACCGAGGCCGAACTGGCCGTCAAAGACAAGCTCGGCATGGCCACGGGCTTGTTCGTGACACATCCATTGACGGGTGCGCAACTTGAGGTGTGGGTGGGCAACTATGTGCTGATGAGCTATGGCGATGGCGCGGTCATGGGCGTGCCAGCCCATGATGAGCGTGATTTTGCGTTTGCCCTCAAATACCAGTTGCCCATTCAGCAAGTGGTGACTGTCAAAGGCCAAAGCTTTAACGACAAAGCTTGGCAAGACTGGTACGCCACCAAAGACGGTGTTTGCGTCAACTCCGGCGAGCTCGATGGACTGAACTTCAAGCCAGCCGTTACTCAAGTGGCCGAACTGCTCACAGCCAAAGGCTTGGGCGAGAAAAAAACCACCTGGCGTTTGCGCGACTGGGGCGTGAGCCGTCAGCGTTATTGGGGCACGCCCATTCCCATCATCCATTGCGATGCGCATGGCGCGGTGCCAGTGCCTGAAAAAGATTTGCCGGTGGTGTTGCCGCAAGACTGCATCCCTGACGGCTCGGGGAACCCGCTGCACAAGCATGAAGGTTTTCATCAAGGCGTGGTTTGCCCCACTTGTGGCAAAGCTGCGCGGCGCGAGACCGACACCATGGACACGTTTGTAGATTCGTCGTGGTACTTCATGCGTTACTGCGACCCCAGCAACACCCAAGCCATGGTGGCCGAGGGTACGCAGTATTGGATGCGCGACGCGCAACACGCCACGGGTGGCAGCGGCATGGACCAGTACATCGGTGGTATTGAGCACGCCATTTTGCATTTGCTGTACGCCCGCTTTTGGACCAAGGTGATGCGCGACCTGGGGTTGGTGAAGGTGGATGAGCCTTTCACCAAACTGCTCACCCAAGGTATGGTGCTCAACCATATTTATTCACGCAAGGGCAACAAAGGCGGCATTGAATATTTTTGGCCCCACGAAGTGCAAGACCAATATGATGCCAGCGGCAAGGTGATGGGCGCAGTGCTCAAAGCTGCCAAAGGCGATTTGCCTGCGGGCACGCCCATCGTCTATGAAGGCGTGGGCACCATGAGCAAGAGCAAAAACAATGGCGTCGATCCGCAAGACCTGATCGAACGCTATGGCGCTGACACCGCGCGTCTCTACACCATGTTTACCGCGCCGCCCGAAGCCACCCTGGAGTGGAACGATGCGTCGGTGGAGGGCAGTTACCGCTTCTTGCGCCGCGTGTGGAATTTCGCGCATAAGCACGAGGCCACGCTCAAGGCTGCCACGGCGGGCAACTTGAGCGCGGCCAAGCTGCGCAAAGAGGCTGCGGATGTGCGCCGCGACATGCATTTGGTGCTCAAGCAAGTCAGCTATGACTACGAGCGCATGCAATACAACACTGTGGTGTCTGGCTGCATGAAGTTACTCAATACCTTGGAAGATTTCAAAGCCGATAACAGCGACGGTGACAAGGCCGTGCTGTGCGAAGGCATGTCTGTTTTGCTGCGCATGCTGTATCCCGCTTGCCCGCACATCAGCGCCTATTTATGGACCGAGTTGGGTTTCGCATTGCGTCACGGCGATTTACTAGACACCGCATGGCCCGAGGTGGACGAGGCGGCTTTGGTGCGCGATCAAATCGAACTGATGCTGCAAGTCAACGGTAAATTGCGCGGCGCGATTTCAGTACCTGCCAACGCCAGCAAAGAAGACATTGAGCAAGCTGCTTTGGCCAGCGAGGCATTCCTTAAACTTGCCCCAAGCGCGGCGCACCAAAAAGTGATTGTGGTGCCCGGTCGTTTGGTCAATATAGTGATGGCTTCATGATGCAGCGACGCTTGTTTGTCTCTGGTGTGGCCTTACTTGGTGTGAGCGCTTGTGGTTTTCAGCTGCGCAAAGCGCCCGATTACCCGTTTCGCACACTCTACAGCGGCCTGCCCGAAGCCTCGGTATTTGGCCAAGAACTCAAGCGCAATATTTCTGGCTCGGGCCGGGTAGAGGTCATCAACGACCCCAAACAAGTCGAGCGCGCCGATGTGATTTTCGACTTATTGCTTGAATTGCCCGAGAAAGTCATTCTCAGCCGCACCTCGGCCGGCGCGGTGCGTGAGTTTCAACTGCGCTTTCGAATTCGCTTCAAGCTGCGCTCGCGTGACGGCACCGAGCTGATTCCCGACACCGAGTTGGTGCAAGAGCGCGATATCAGTTTTAATGAAAACGCCGCCTTGTCCAAAGAAACCGAAGAAGGTTTGCTTTACCGNGATATGCGTTCCGACTTGGTGCAGCAGGTGTTGCGTCGACTGGCCGTGGTGCGCATGCCCTAGGNCTNGTATGCAACTCACCACGGCGCGTCTGATCGAACAACTGTCGCAAGACCTGCGTCAGCTCTATACCTTGCATGGTGACGAAGCCTTGTTGTTGCAAGAGGCGGCTGATGCGATTCGGGCCAGCGCTCGCTCGCAAGGATTCTTAGAGCGCCATGTATTCACTGTGGCGGGCGCGCATTTCGATTGGAGTGAGATCGAATCTGCCTGCGCTGCCATGAGCTTGTTTGCCGACAAACAGCTCATCGATATCCGCATACCCTCGGGCAAGCCAGGCAAAGACGGCAGCGAAGCCTTGCAACGCATTGCCCAGACCTGCGTGGGCAACGATGGCGTGTTGGTCTTGGTGTCATTGCCACGGTTAGACAAAACCACCAAATCGTCGGGCTGGTTCACCGCTTTAGATACCCACGGCATCAGTTTGCAAATCGATCCGGTNGANCGTGCCGCCTTGCCCGCTTGGATAGCGCAGCGCTTGGCCTTGCAGCAGCAACGGGTGCTGGCAGGCGAAGAGGGTCAGCGCAGTTTGCAGTTTTTCGCTGACAGGGTGGAGGGCAATTTGCTGGCCGCCCACCAAGAAATTCAAAAGCTTGCCCTGCTTTACCCAACGCAAGAGTTGAGTTTTGAGCAAATTGAAAACGCGGTGTTGAATGTGGCCCGCTTCAATGTGTTCAAGCTGAGTGAAACCGTGTTGGCCGGTCAGCACCAACGGGTGCAGCGCATGCTGGATGGCTTGCGGGCAGAAGGAACATCTGAGGTTTTGGTGCATTTCGCGCTGGCCGAAGATATTCGCGCGCTCAAACGTGTCAAGGATGCGGTGGCCAGCGGACGGCCCCTCCCCCAGGTGCTGCGTGAGCAACGCATTTGGGGTCCCAAAGAGCGGTTGTTCGAGCGGGTCTTGCCCAAACTGTCACCCGCCATGCTGGACCGCTTGTTGCAAGCCGCGCACCAAGTCGATGGGGTGGTCAAAGGTTTGCGGTTTGCCCAGTGGCCCAGCGACAGCTGGCAGGCCTTAGGCCGCTTGGCTTTGATGCTGAGCCGGGCCTGTCAGCCCGCGTAATTCGAGACTCTGCCAAAATCAGGCCATGAATGCGCATTCCATTCCCGAACTGATGCTGGCCTTGGGCCAGCAGGCCAAAGTCGCCAGCGCTGCCATGGCCAAGGCCAGTGCCGCACATAAAAGCGCGGCCCTAAGGCATCTGGCTGCACTGCTGAGGCAAGACGCCGCCGCCCTGCTCAAAGCCAACCAAGAAGACCTTAAGCGTGCCCAAGCCACTGGCCTAGACGGGCCCATGCTTGACCGCTTGAAACTCAGCCCCTCCATTTTGGAGACCTGCGCCATCGGCTGCGAGCAACTCGCCGCCATGCCCGACATCATTGGCAGCATCACCGGCATGACGCAGCAGCCCAGCGGTATCCGGGTAGGGCAAATGCGCGTGCCCATTGGCGTGTTTGGCATGATTTACGAGAGCCGCCCCAACGTCACCATCGAGGCCGCGTCACTCGCCATCAAGAGCGGCAACGCCTGCATTTTGCGCGGCGGCTCGGAAGCGATTGAGTCCAACAAAGCCTTGGCCGCGTTGGTGCAACAGGCCTTGGCCGAGGCCGNATTACCCACAGATGCGGTGCAACTTGTGCCCACCACCGACCGCGCAGCCGTGGGTGAGCTCATCACCATGCCCCAGTATGTGGATGTGGTCATTCCGCGTGGCGGCAAGGGCTTGATTGAGCGCATCAGCCGTGACGCCAAAGTGCCGGTCATCAAACACTTGGACGGCAACTGNCACACCTATGTGGACGACCCTTGTGATTTGGACATGGCGCTTAAAGTGGTGGACAACGCCAAAACCCAAAAATACAGCCCTTGCAATGCCATCGAAGGCCTGCTGGTGGCGCGTGGCGTGGCAGCAGAATTTTTGCCGCGCATCGGTGCGGTGTTTGCCCACAAAGGCGTGGAAATGCGTTGCTGCCCCGAGGCCAAAGCCTTGCTGTCAGGCGTGGCTGGCGCGGTGCTGACCCACGCCAGCGATCAAGATTGGTTCGACGAGTATTTGGCGGCCATCATCAGCATCAAGGTGGTGAGTGGCGTGGACGAAGCCATTGCCCACATCAACCACTACAGCAGCCACCACACCGACGCCATCCTCACCCTGAATCATGTCAACAGCCAACGCTTTTTGCGCGAGGTGGATTCGGCCAGCGTGATTGTCAACGCCAGCACCCGCTTTGCTGATGGTTTTGAGTTCGGCTTGGGTGCGGAAATTGGTATCTCTACCGACAAATTCCATGCGCGTGGCCCGGTGGGTATTGAGGGTCTCACCTCATTGAAGTATGTGGTGCTGGGCGCGGGCGAAGTGCGGGG
>JGI25917J50250_1000072_pt1 | contig 24535 bp, 24 predicted proteins | sample LauGreSBDMM110SN_4_FD_50250 | JGI IMG/M metagenome (IMG submission 50250) | reverse complement strand
TTTTTTTTTATTAAATTACGCAACCTTTTGTAAAAAATTATGTCTTTATAAAAAATAATTAAACCATGAAAAAGCTATCTTATATTTTTATCTTAATTTGTTTTCTTTTAAATGCTTGTAGCGAAAGCCAAACGCCGAATGAATGTGTAAGTTTTGTGGAAACTGGCATTGAAGGCGTTGAATTAATTCCAACCGTTGATATGATTGGAGCGACTTTTAAAGTTGATTTTGGAATTTCAAATGGTTGCGGGAAATTCAATAAATTCGTAGAAACCACCAATGGGAATACGATAATTATAAAAGTGCTTGCCAAATATGAAGGATGTATTTGTACACAAGACGCATCAATTAAAAGCACAAATTATGTTTTTACTACTGCAATAACAGGAACTTATAATTTAAAATTTCAAAAAGCGGACGGTACTTTTTTTACAGAAACGGTGGTGATAAATTAAATCAATAAAGGCCATAAATTTTCTCAAACAAATGCTTATATTTCTCAAGTACAACTTTGCGTTTCAATTTCATTGTTGGCGTTAAATGACCTGATTCTGTTGACCAAATTTCGGGCGTAAGTTCAAAGCGTTTAATTTTTTCCCAATTGCCAAATTTCTCGTTGATTTGTTCAATTTCTTTATCTATTCGCTCAATCACTTTTGAATTTTCGCAGATTTCTTTTAATGAATTTCCGACGTTTAATTTATGTAAAACAGCCCATTCTTTAACGAAATCAAAATTCGGTTGAATGAATGCAGCTGGCATTTTTTGTCCATCTCCAATTACCATGATTTGTCCGACAAATCGAGATTGTTTCATGGCATTTTCTAATAATTGTGGCGCAATGTACTTACCGCCGCTGGTTTTAAACATTTCTTTTTTTCGATCAGTAATTTTTAAAAAACCATCGTTATCTATTTCTCCAATGTCGCCCGTGTGAAAATAACCGTCAACTATGGTTTCACTCGTAATTTTATCATCTTTGTAATAACCCAACATCACATTTGGACCTTTACACAAAATCTCGCCATCTGCTGCAATTTTAACTTTAACATGATTGATGATTTTGCCAACAGTTCCAATTCGGAAACCATTGTTTCTTAAATCATTAACAGAAATTACTGGTGATGTTTCAGAAAGGCCATAACCTTCCATGATATAGATTTCTGCGGCTGCAAAAACCCTTGCCAGTCGCGGTTGTAGTGCTGCACTTCCATTAACAATTAATTCTAATTTACCACCAAGTCCAGCTTTCCATTTGCTGAAAATTAATTTTCTAGCGATTTTAAGTTGAAATTCATACCAGAATCCATTCGCACCATAAGGCTCATATTTTAGGCCTATTTCAATTGCCCAAAAAAATAATTTCTTTTTAATTCCGGTTAATTCAGAACCTTTTGCAATGATTTTTTCATATACTTTTTCAATTAAACGAGGAACACCAGTCATTACTGTTGGNNNAACTTCTTTGATATTGTCTGATATTTTTTCTATTGATTCTCCAAAATAAATGGCACATCCNTAAAATTGATAGATATAGGTCACCATTCTCTCGTAAATATGGCAAATGGGTAANAAACTTAATGCCCGACTTTTTCCTGCTTCAAACGGAATTCTATCGGAAGAATCTAATACGTTTGACACAATATTATTGTGAGAAAGCATCACGCCTTTTGGTTTTCCGGTTGTGCCAGAAGTATAAATGATTGTTGCTAAATCCTGAGGTAGAACATTATTTTTTCTTTCTTCTACAATATCTTGGTTACTTGTGTCAAGTCCCAATTGTAATAATTCCTCCCAATTTTTACAATTTTCAATGCTATTGAAACTGTAAACTTCTTTCAAATTTGGAACATTTTGCTTTATTAAATTTATTTTATGCAAAACTTCATCATCAGAAACAAAACAATAAATNGCTTCTGAATGATTCAAAATATATTCATAATCATTTTCTGAAATCGTTGGATAAATTGGAACATTCTGCGCACCAACTTGCAAAATTCCAATGTCCATGATGTGCCATTCCGTCCTATTATTAGAAGAAATAATAGCAATTTTATCATTTTTCTGAATTCCTAATCGCAATAATGCCCTTGAAATAGTGTTCGCTTTTTGAATATATTCTTTTGTCGATGTTTTTATCCAAACATTATGCTGCTTAGTTACCAAAGCATCTTCAATGTTATATTTTTCTAATTGATGATAGGGAAAATCAAAAAGTCTGGTGATATTGGTCATTTTGGTGGTATTAATTTTATGCAAATTAATTAATTATTAACAGTCTTACAATTTTTATTTGAATTTTAATTTATTTTCTGTGAAGTATACAATTTTTTTTCAATTCAAAGCTCTTANTCAAGATGATATGAAACNTATAATTGATAGAAAATAAAGTTAGAATTATTTAATTTTAGTTGGAGTTTTAAAAAGTGATTTTACATCCACAGAAGTTTTTACGATATCAATTTTATTTTCATTTTCTTCAAAAGCTTGTTTTTTGGAAGCTGAAAAATAACCTGTTTTGCTGCTGAATTTCGATTCGTTCCCAATAATTTGGAATCTAATATTTTCGATGTCTGATTTTTTTAGTTGATTAATTTCGAAATTGGTCAATAAATAATAAGTTGCTTTTTCTTCACCGAAGCCTTCACGCATGTTTTTATCTGCACAATAAATCAAATTTCCATCGTTCAAAACAATCAAAATCTTATTCCCAATGAAAAGATTTTCGTTGCTGGTGTCAATTGATAATTTTAAAATCGCACTATTTTCTGCTTTTGCAATTTGAACTTTCAATTTTGATGAATATGCATATTCGTCGCAATAAAAATTCCAAACCGTTGAAGCGGAGTATACTTTATTTTTGAATTTTAGCGTTTCTTGAGCGCTAATGCCTAAAGTAAAGAAGTAAAAANTAAGCAAGCATTTTAAATTGTAAAGCATTTTGGTGGTTTAAAGTTTTTTTTTAGATTTCCGAAATAATGTCTAAATAAAATTAAAAAATGCCAACATAAAAAATTTAGGTTGGCATTATAACTTTAAATTAAGATTTTATTTTTTAATAAGAGTTTCTTTTTCAGGAGCAATTGGTGGCGGAGATGGAGGCGGTGGTGCAATAATTTCAGTTGGCGGCGGCGAAGTTGGGAGCGGAGCCATTTCCTCTTTTTTCTTGCACGAAACAAATGTCAAAATTGACAAAAAAACTAACGTCAAAGTGATTTTTTTCATTTGAATAATTTTTGGTTGATCAATTTAAAACGACAACATTATGGATTTATTGTTGTATTTTAATATTTAACCACAATTCTCTGTAAAGTTTCAATAACATAACTGTGCATCACTTCTCTATAATCTAAATGGGTCACAATGCGTAATTTCCCGTGTCCCATATTACTAATGTGAATATTCCTTTCTTTTAATTTTTCAATTAAGAGATTTTCGTTCAAATCTTTCTTGACTTCAAAAATCAAAATATTGGTTTCAATAGGTTCAACTTTTTCAACCCAATTTAACGTTTTGAGCAAATTTCCCAACTCTTGCGCACGTCGGTGGTCTTCAGAAAGTCTTTCTATATTATTGTCTAAAGCATAAATGCCGGCTGCAGCCAAATAGCCTGCTTGTCGCATTCCTCCACCAAATATTTTTCTAACTCTAAGTGCCCGATTGATTGTTTTAGCATCCGAAATTAAAAGAGAACCAATTGGTGCACCTAATCCCTTCGACAAACAAACCGAAATTGTATCAAAAACCTTCCCATAATCTTTCGGATTATCCTTTTTTACCACCAATGCATTCCATATTCTTGCACCATCCAAATGGAATTTTAAATTATTTTCTACACAAACTTGTTTTATTTTTATAAAATCATCAAAATCATAACATGCTCCGCCTCCTTTGTTCGTGGTATTTTCGACACAAACCAAACTGGTCAAAGGACTATGATAAAATGCAGGGTCATTTATTGCTCCTGCAACTTGTTTTGCATTTATCATTCCTCGGTTTCCATCCAAAAGGCAGCACGAAACACCGCTGTTAAATGAAACGCCTCCACCTTCATAATTAAATACATGTGCCCATTTATCGGCAATTAATTGTTCTCCAGGTTGCGTATGAAGTTTAATAGCGGTCTGATTCGCCATTGTCCCTGAGGGGAAAAACAGCGCGGATTCCATCCCGAAAAGGCTTGCTACTTTGGCTTCTAACTCATTTACGGTCGGATCTTGTTTGTAAACGTCGTCTCCCACATTGGCCTGAAACATGTACCTTAACATTTCTTGTGAGGGCTTTGTAACTGTGTCGCTAATTAAATTTATTTCCATAATCTCGAAAGGATGTCTTATTTTTGTGAAAACAAAATTACACAATTTATGACAAATACCGAACAAATTAAAGGTATTGTAGAGCGTCTTGGTGCGTTAAGGAGGTATCTTTGACGTTGACAATAAGCTAATTGAAATAGCAAACGAAGAAGAAAAAACTTTAGCGCCAGACTTTTGGAATAATACAAAAGAAGCGGAAAACTACATTAAAATCTTACGATCAAAGAAAAAATGGGTCGAAGATTATGAAAAAGGTGTGCAATTGAGTGATGAATTACAGTTGGCCTTTGAGTTTCTTAAAGAGGGGGAATTTTCAGAAAACGAACTAGACGAACTCTACCAACAAACCAATACTTTTTTAGAAAATATTGAGTTCAAAAATATGCTTTCTGAAGAAGGAGATACTTTGAGTGCTGTGGTTCAGATTACTTCAGGCGCGGGAGGCACAGAAAGTTGTGATTGGGCAGAAATGTTGATGCGAATGTACATCATGTGGGGCGAAAAATATGGCTATAAAATCAAGGAATTAAACTTTCAAAAAGGAGATGCTGCAGGTATAAAAACAGTGACTTTAGAATTTGAAGGAGATTATTCTTTTGGGTATCTTAAAGGAGAAAACGGAGTTCATCGATTGGTTCGCATTTCTCCGTTTGACAGCAATGCTAAAAGGCATACCTCTTTTGCTTCGGTTTATGTTTATCCTCTGGTTGATGACAGTATCGAAATAGATATTAATCCTGCAGATATTGAAATCACTACTTCACGATCGAGTGGAGCAGGAGGGCAAAATGTGAATAAAGTTGAAACCAAAGTACAACTTTATCACAAGCCAACCGGAATTCAAATCCAGTGTTCTGAAACGCGTTCGCAACAAGATAACAGACAGCGTGCGATGCAAATGTTGCGTTCTCAATTGTATGAAATTGAACTGAAAAAACAACAAGCACAGCGGGCTGATATTGAAGCTGGAAAAATGAAAATTGAATGGGGTTCGCAGATTCGAAATTATGTGATGCAACCCTACAAATTAGTAAAAGATGTAAGAACAGGTTTTGAAACCAGTGATGTTGATGGTGTTATGAATGGCGAAATTGATGGTTTTTTAAAAGCCTTTTTAATGATGATGGGACAAAAAAATGAAAACTAAAATTTCCAAACAAATTCATCGTCTTTTATAATTGCTCCAATTTCAACTTTTGTAATTTCGTCGAATTCAACAGATAAAATCAACCAATTGTCTTCGTTAAAATAATGTTCAAAAGTGTCGAAATCTTCTAAAACGAATTTTAAAGATGCTAATTCTAGTGATTTTTTAATTTCAGAAATATTTTGATGAATTATTTTTTTATCAAATAATTTCAAATTTTGGCTGGCTGAAACGATATATCCTAAACGAAAATCTTCATCTTCATAAAAAGTGAGATGAAGTTTTTCTTGGTTGTATTGGTAGATTTTATTTTCGTCTTCGTCTAGAAATTGTTTGTTAGGTAATCCCAAAATTCCCACTACATCTTTTGGTTTCATTCCGAAAACCAATTGACCTATTCCGTGTTTTAATTTAATTTCCATTATTTTTATTAAATGATTTTTACAAATGTACAACATTCATTCATTTGAAGTAAAAAGGACTTACTAACTAAAAACCAAATAAAAAGCAGCTAAAAAATAACTAATTGAATTTTTATAGTCTACCAATAAAAAATCCGCACTTAATTCAATTACAAAGTTCCATCAAGTTTGAGCTGTGGATAAAAAAACCTATTTATATTTTTTCAGAGCATAGTTTTGATAAAATTAGATTTAAATTTTACAATTTTAGCAATTGATTAAATTGCTTACTTTTGACAAAATTAACATTGAAAATCAATATTCATTTATGTCTTCCTTTTTTAAACAATTTTCATTTTTAGAAAAAATAGTCATTTCGGTTGTTTTTATTATTTTTTGTAATAATTTGTTTTTAGACATCATGCAAATTGATGCGGCTCAATATTCAGGAATTTCGGCTGAAATGGCACAAACACATAGTTATTTAGAAGTCAAAGAATTTGGAAATGATTATTTAGACAAGCCACCGTTGTTGTTTTGGATTTCAAGTTTATCAATTCAATTTTTTGGCATTAACAACTTTGCTTACAAATTCCCATCATTTTTATTTTTATTACTTTCATTAGTTTCTATTTTTAAATTTTGTCAATTGTTTTATTCAGAAAAAGTAGCTAAAAATGCCGTTTTAATTTTTGCTACTTCGCAAGCCTATTTTTTAATGACCAACGATGTGCGAACAGATGCAATTTTAACATCATCCGTAATTACGGCAATTTGGTTATTTTCCGAGTATTTTGAAAGAAAAAAATTAAAATTTTTGATTTTTGGTAGTTTTTTCATTGCCTTAGCAATGATGGCAAAAGGACCAATTGGTCTAATCGCAGTATTATTGCCTTTGGGATTTAACTTAATCTATCATAAAAAATGGAAACTTGTTTTTGGTTGGCATTGGCTTTTGGTTTGTATAATTATTGCACTTTTGCTTTTCCCAATGTCTTATGGCCTTTATACGCAATATGATTTGCAAACAGAGAAAATCGCTTATGGTAAAAAGGGTCAAAGTGGTTTATATTTCTATTATTGGCTTCAAAGTTTTGGCAGAATTACAGGAGAAAACACTTGGAACAATGGAACTCCTTTTCACTTTTTTTTAGGTTCTACACTTTGGGATTTTTTTCCCTGGATTTTGCCATTGTATTTTTCGATTTTTACCAAATTAAAATCAGTTTTTAGTTCAAATAAAAACAAGAGCGAAATAATTAGTTTAGTTGGCTTTTTGAGTATATTTTTGATGCTTTCGTTGTCAAAATACAAATTACCGCATTATGTTTTTGTAACTTTTCCGTTTGCAGCTATATTTATTGGAGATTATTTTTCTAATTTAAAATTAAAACAATTCAACAATTGGAAAATTATTTTTATGTTTTTTGGCATTTTAATTCTACTTTTAATTTCAATTTATCCTATTTTATTTTTTAAAGAATTAAATTTCATTTTATTTTTTTGCATTTTATTACAAATTGGTATTTTAATATATTTTAGCAAACAAAAACAAGAAAAAAGTAGCGTTTTTCAACTGATAAGTATTGTATTAGTTTTAAATATTTTCTTAAGTTTCGTTTTTTATCCAAAACTATTAACCTTTCAGAGTGATTCAGTTGCTGGAAAATGGAGTTTTGAAAAAATCCAAAACCAACCTATTTACACGTATGAAATTCAATCGCATGCGTTTAATTTTTATTCTAAAAATCCATTTATTAAAGCTGTAGATTCAAGTTCTATGCAAACTATTGAAAAGCCATATTGGTTATTTATTGAAAAATCTAAATTAAAAGCGATTAAAAAATATCACTATAATAAAATAGAAAGTTTTGATTCCTATCCGATTACAAAATTAAAACTTCCATTTTTATTGTCAAAAACAAGAGAGCAACAACTTGAAAAAAAATATTTAATTAGAATCGTAAACTAACAAAAAACTAATTGAAAACCTTAAATTTGCATTTTCATAACAATTTAAAAAAGTGAATAAACTCTCTATAGTAATTCCCGCCTACAATGAAGCGAATACAATACATTTAATTCTTGATAAAATTAATAATGTAATATTGATTCACAACATTGAAAAAGAAATTATAATTGTAAACGATTGTTCTACAGACGCAACCGAACAGGCAATTTTAATTTACCAAAAGCAAAATCCGAATATAAATATTCAATATTTCAGACACGAAAGTAATAAAGGAAAAGGCGCTGCACTTCATACAGGAATAGCAAAAGCAACTGGCGATTTNNTAATTATTCAAGATGCAGATTTAGAATATGATCCAAATGAATACAATATTTTGCTTAAACCAATTGTTGATGGTTTTGCGGATGTTGTTTATGGATCCCGATTTATGGGTGGAAAACCACACAGAATTTTGTTTTTTTGGCACACCATTGGAAATAAGTTTTTAACTTTTCTCTCTAATCTTTTTACAAATCTTAACTTAAGCGACATGGAAACATGTTATAAGCTGTTTAGATCAGAAATTATAAAAAATATTCACTTTAAAGAAAATCGCTTTGGCTTTGAGCCAGAAGTAACAGCAAAAATTGCTCGAATAGAGAAAATCAGGATTTATGAAGTTGGCATTTCATATTATGGAAGAACCTATTTAGAAGGCAAAAAAATTGGATGGAAAGATGGAGTCCGTGCACTGTTTTGCATTATAAAGTATGGTCTTTTTAAAATGAACTGATTTCAACAAAAGCAGAATTAAAATGCTTACCAATAATAAAAAGTAGTATTTTTGACAATCAAAGTTTAATTTAGAATGCAATTCAAACATCCAGAAATTCTTTACTTTCTTTTTTTGTTGGTTTTACCAATTCTTGTTCATTTATTTCAATTGCGAAGATTTAAGAAAGAATATTTTACCAATGTTCAGTTTTTAAAAGAACTTTCGATTCAGACTAGAAAAAGTTCAAAACTTAAAAAATGGTTGTTGCTACTCACTAGATTGTTGCTTATGAGTGTTTTGGTTTTTGCATTTGCTCAACCATTCTTTGATGCAAAGGACAAAAATAATGTTACGAACGAAATGTATATTATTTTAGACAACTCTTTTAGCATGCAAGCAAGAGGGCAAAAAGGCGAATTATTGCGACGAACAATTGAGGATTTATTAGAACATACACCAGAAAACCAAAATTTTTCTTTAATTACAAATAACCGAACATTTTGGAATACGGATATAAAATCAATTCAAAAAGAGTTGCAAAACTTAAAATATGCCGCATCGAAATTTGATTTAGACAGTCAAATTGCCAAAATCAAAACAAGGAAATCAAATTTCAAAAAAGACATTATTGTCATTACAGACGCAGTTGGTGTAAAAGTAAATCAATTAAAAAGTGATGATGAAAATTTAAATACTTTTTTCATAATACCAAAAGCTGAAAAGAGCGAAAATGTGAGNGTTGATAGTGTTTATATCAATCAAACATTAGATAAATTCTACGAAATCGGATTAAAGTTAACGCTTTTTGGAGATGATAAAAAAGAAATTCCAATTGGCCTTTACAATCAAAACAAGCTCATTGCCAAAACACTTTTGAAATTTGAAAACAAGCAAAAAACAATCAATTTTACTATTCCGAAAGAGGATTTTAATGGCTATTTTTCAATTTCCGATAATAGTTTGGACTATGATAACAATTTGTTCTTTAGTATTTCAAAACCAGAAAAAATCAATGTAATTTCAATTGGTGAAACTGAAAAAAGTGTGTTTTTGTCTAAAATCTACAATGTAAATGAATTCAATTTCAGCAATTTTGAGATAAAAAGTTTAGATTATAATTTGCTAGAAAAACAAGATGCAATTGTTTTAAATGAAATANCTGAAATTCCGCAAGCGCTGCAAACAACTTTGAAATCTTTTGTTGAAANGGGAGGGAATTTAATTTTTATTCCATCAGTGCAAAGTTCAATTGCGAATTGTAATACTTTTTTCAACAATTTTGGAAGCTTACAATTTAAAACATTAGAAGAAAGACCAAAATTGGTTACCAAAATTGCATTTGAAAACCCACTTTACAAGGGCGTTTTTGAGAAGAAAATTATTAATTTTCAATATCCAAGTACAAAAACTGCTTTTGGTGTAATCACGTCAAATCCAACAATTTTAAGTTTTGAAGACCAAAGTGCTTTTTTAACGGCTATTCCATATTTAATGGGAAAAGTGTTTGTGTTTGGCGCACCGTTAAATAAACAAAATTCAAACTTTTTGCAGTCGCCATTGGTTGTTCCTACTATTTATAATATGGCACAAAATACTCAAAAAACGGGTGTTTCTGCATTTACAATCGGCGATAATAATATGATGATTGTTGATGCCAATTTATCTAAAGATGAGATTGTTAACGTAAAAAACACCNCAAAAAAAGAAGGAGAAAATTTCATTCCAATTCAGCAAATTTTGAACAAGAAAGTGAAAGTAAGTTTTAATGATTATCCAGAAGAAGCCGGAAATTTTGGTATCTTCGCAAAGGACAATTTACTGAAAAATGTAAGTTTTAATTACAGCCGATTCGAAAGCAATTTGGCTGACCCTAATTTAGATTTGTTTAAAGATTTTAAAAAAATAGATAGTATTGAAACCCTTTTTGATACGATTCAAACAGATAGAACCAACAACGAAATATGGAAATGGTTTATGGTTTTAGCTTTATTATTTCTTGTCGCTGAATTACTCATTCAAAAATTTGTAAAATGAAACTAATTATAAGAGAAGCAAAAATTATTGATTCACAAAGTCCTTTTCACAATCAAATAGTAGATTTGAAAATAGAAGATGATTTGATAACGGAAATCGGAAATGAAATTCCAAAAAACGAGCATTTTACGGAATTAAAACTTGAAAATCTCCACGTTTCACAAGGTTGGTTCGATAGCAGTGTTTCTTTTGGAGAGCCTGGTTTTGAAGACCGAGAAACCATTGAAAACGGGTTGTATGTTGCTGCAAAAAGTGGTTTTACAGCAGTTGCACTGCAGCCAAATTCTTTTCCAATAATTGATAATCAATCCCAAATTAATTTTGTAAAATTAAAAGCAAATGATTTTTCGACCCAACTTTTTCCAATCGGAGCACTGACCAAAAATAGTGAAGGCAAAGATTTGGCGGAACTTTTTGATATGAAAAATGCGGGTGCGGTTGCTTTTGGTGATTATGGTAAAAGTATCGAAAATGCTAATTTATTTAAAATTGCATTACAATATGTTCAAGATTTTGATGGCTTAGTGATTGCTTTTTCTCAAGATGAAGATTTGAAAGGAAACGGAATGGCCAATGAAGGCGAAAGCGCAATGAAATTAGGATTAAAGGGAATTCCAAATTTAGCAGAAGAGTTGCAAATTGCTAGAAATTTATTTCTCCTAGAATATGCTGGAGGAAAATTGCATATTCCAACAATTTCTACCGCAAAATCAGTCGGGTTGATAAAAGCTGCAAAAGAAAAAGGTTTGGACGTAACTTGTAGCGCAGCTGTCCATCATTTGGTTTTATCGGATAAAAAATTAGAAAATTTTGATACGCGATTTAAAACTGCTCCTCCATTAAGAAGTGAGAATGACCGTTTGGCGTTGGTTGCAGGAGTAGTTGACGGAACAATTGATATGATAACTTCTGACCATAATCCAATTGATATTGAAAATAAAAAAATGGAATTTGATTTGGCAAAAAACGGTACAATCGGTTTAGAATCTGCTTTTGGTGCATTGTTGAATGTTCTGCCATTGGAAATAATTATCCAAAAATTAACTTTAGGTAAAAGTAGATTTTTAATTGATAATCAAATTATTAATAATAATAAAATAGCGAATATAACTTTGTTTAATCCTGATGTTAACTGGGTTTTTACAAAGGAAGCAATTTTATCGAAATCTAAAAATTCCGCTTTTTTAGAAATGGAAATGAAAGGAATTGTATATGGTGTTTACAATCAATCAAAATTAGTTTTGCAATAAGAATATGGAACAAAAAACAATTGAAGAAGGAAAAACCGCTGCAATTACAAGCTATATTTTAATTGTTGGCTTTCTGATTGCGCTTTCAATGAACAGTGAAAATAAAAACGAATACGCTACTTTTCATATCAGACAAGGATTGGGTTTGACACTTACTTTCATAGGTTTGGGTTTGATTATCAGTAATTTTGAAAATATAATGATTGCTGCTCCAATGTGGATTTTTGTTACCGTTTTAATGTTTTATGGTATTTTTAGCGCAGCGAACGGTAGCACTAAACCGCTGCCCTTAGTTGGCGGATTGTATCAAAAATGGCTTAAAAATTTTTAAATATATAAATGAATTTATCGCTACATCATTTGGTAAGAGAACCAAAAATAAAATTAGAAAAAAATCCGCTTTTGCTATTGTTGCATGGTTACGGAAGCAATGAAGAGGATTTATTTTCTTTTTCAACAGAACTTCCAGAGGAATATTATGTGGTTTCCGTTCGAGCTCCGTACGATTTACAATTTGGCAGTTATGCTTGGTATGCCATCAATTTTGATGCAGACGAAAATAAATTTTCTGATCACGAACAAGCGAAAAAATCCCGGGATTTAATTGCAAATTTTATAAGTGAATTGACTGATAATTATGCAATTGATGCGCAAGATGTGACCTTAATTGGCTTTAGTCAAGGAACGATTTTGAGTTATGCTGTTGCTTTATCTTATCCTGAAAAAATCAAAAGAGTCGTGGCGTTAAGTGGTTACTTGAACTTAGAAATTGTGAAAGACAATTATAAAAATAATAATTTTTCAAACCTAAAAATGTTTATTTCTCACGGTACTGTTGATCAAGTTATTCCCGTGGACTGGGCAAGAAAAGCTTCACCAATTTTAAACGATTTAGTAATTGAAAATGTTTACAAAGAATATCCCATTGGACATGGTGTTGCGCAACAAAATTTCTATGATTTTAAAAATTGGTTAGCAATTGGTTAAGTTTTTTAATAATCTCCTTTTTTTCTAAAACGAAGATCATCTTTTTTTATAAATTCGGTACTTCTTTTAATTGGATCTATTTTTGGAAAACTGGCTTCTTCAGTTTTGCTAGATGGTGCTATCAAATCATTTAATTCTTTAATTTCAAAATCGGTCAAATCTCTGTAGCGACCGACTTGAATGTCTAGGGATATATTGATGATTCTGATGCGTTTTAAAGCCACAACTTCATAACCTAAATATTCGCACATCCTGCGGATTTGTCGGTTTAATCCTTGTGTTAAAACAATTTTAAAAATAAATTGACTGATTTGTTCTACTTGACATTTCCGCGTTATAGTTTCTAAAATAGGAATGCCGTTGCCCATTCTTTCTATAAATCGGTCTGTGATTGGTTTATTTACAGTAACTGTATATTCTTTTTCGTGGTTGTTTCTTGCCCGAAGAATTTTATTTACGATATCGCCATCGTTTGTCATAAAAATCAATCCTTCGCTGGCTTTATCTAATCGGCCAATTGGAAATATTCTTTTTGGATAATTAATATAATCAACAATNTTATTTCGGACTNCTAAATTTGTTGTACACTCAATGCCAACAGGTTTATTGAANGCTAAATAGATTAATTTTTCGTGTTTTTCATGAATGAGTTTTCCATCAACTCGAATTTCATCACGATTTGAAACTTTGGTTCCTAATTCTGGAACAATTCCATTGATGGTAACGCGACCATTTTCAATAAATTTATCGGCTTCTCGACGAGAACAAAAACCAGTTTCGGCAATAAATTTGTTAAGTCGCTTAAGATTGTCTTCCATGAGGCAAATTTAAGTAATGTTTTATGTTTTTTTCAGCTGAAAGCCAGAAAATATGCCTAAAGTTTAAAGGTAGCCACGATAGAAGCGATATCCTTTTTTGTTTTTNACAAAAAAGATTTAGCGGATAGCGTGAAGAAGCCATTAAAATAAATCCTAAAGTTTAAGCTTCTAATAAAAAAGAAGTTATTTTTTGATATAATTCCTCATCATGCAATTTATGCCCAAAACCATTTGTTGCTACAAAAAGATGGTTTTTCCAGTTTGTTTTTATTTTTTCAGCTTCATCAAATGCTACAATCTTATCGTCTAAGTCGTGGACAATCAAAGCATTTGTTGCTATTGATTTTGCAAATTTCTTGGCAGAAAAATCATCCACTTTTACTTTGAATTTATCTTCAAAAACGATTGCTAAATTAGCTTGTAATTTGGTATTCAAACTGAGCATATTGCAATAATTTTGAACTAAATTCTTTAAATCAGATGGCGCACCAAGTAAAACCATTTTATTTAAATTGGTATTTTGATTCAAAAACTGATAATAAATGCAAGCTGTTCCGCCAATTGAATGGCCTATTAGCACATTTGGATTATGAATTTTTACAAAATTTTCGATTGCTTTGGCATATTTTGGAACATTAAATTCCTTTCCGCTTGAAAGTCCGTGTGCGGGTGCATCAATTGCGATGATTGTACTCGAAGTTTTTTCAAGGTGGGGTAGAAGGCGAGCCCAACGCGATGAATTGCTTTCCCAACCATGCACGAGCAAAATGATGTTTTCGTTGCCTTGCCATGTGTAGGTTTGAAATTCATTTTCTTCAAAAACATAAGATTGCATTTTTGAATTTTTTAAGATTTCCGGTAGATTATCTCTTTCCAATTTCCCTGCTCGCGGCTCACTAAATAATTGGTATGCTAACTTTGCAGCTTTTTTAGCATTCAGAAAAACTAAGCAATTAAGGTAAAAACCAACTGTTTTTGTGAGCAGAAAATACTTTAGTTTTTTCAAAACAAAATAGCTTTTTGGATAAAAAAAACCTCCGATTTGGAGGTTTTAAATATTTAAAATTTAGAAAATAATTTTTCCATTTTTATTTTTTCTTCTTCTGCAAGTGCGCTATCAACCAAAATTCTGCCAGAATGTTCGTCGGTAATTATTTTCTTTCTAGCGGCAATTTCCACTTGTGTTTGTGGTGGAATTGTGAAAAANGATCCAGCTGAAGCTCCTCTTTCAATAGAAACTACTGCTAATCCATTGCGAACGCTAGTTCTTATTCTTGTATAAGCTTTCAATAATCTTTCTTCAATTAGCGCTTGGTATTCTGCTGATTTTTCAGTCAAAAATGCTTCTTCTTTAGAAGTTTCTGCCATAATTGCCTCTAATTCAGATTTTTTGTGGGCTAAATGCGTTTGTTTTTGGTCTAATTTTTCTGTCGATTGAGTAACAATTTGCTTTTTGTACTCGATAGAAGCCCTCATTTCTTTAATTTGCTTTTCAGACAATTGAATTTCTAATTCCTGAAATTCTACTTCTTTTGTTAATGAGTTGAATTCTCTATTGTTGCGAACAGTATCTTGTTGTTTTGTGTATTTTTTTATTGCTTCTTTGTGGTCATCGATAGCATTTTTCTTTTCTTTGATTTGAATTTCGATAACATCTAAATCAGCTTTTAATTTTTCTGAACGAGATTTTAGACCAGCCACTTCGTCTTCTAAATCTTCTACTTCTAAAGGCAATTCACCTCTAACATTTCTGATTTCGTCAATTCTAGTGTCAATTAATTGTAAATCGTAAATTGCTCTTAACTTGTCTTCAACACTCAATTCTTTTGTAGTCGCCATATTTTATAAGTACTTAACTGGATTTGTATTTTCTTCTGATAAAATAATTTTAGTTATTTTCAAATTATTTGCAAAATTAGTCATTTTTTCAATAAGAAAATCAAAAATATAATTTTTTGTATATCTTTCGCTTTCGAAATGTCCAACATCTGCAAGAAGTATTTTATTTTCAGCTTCATAAAATTGATGGTATTTTAAATCTGCTGTTAAAAAAACATCTGCTCCTGCGGAAATTGCATTTTTTATGGCGAAACTTCCGGCTCCACCAAGAACGGCCACTTTTTTAATTTTTTGATTTAAAAAGGCAGAATGACGAATCCCTTTTGCATCGATGTTCTCTTTCACAAATTCTAAAAAATCTTTTTCATCCATTGCATTGTCTAGTTCTCCAATCATTCCCATTCCAATATTTTGATGCGAATTTTGTAAATCATAAATTTCATAAGCCACCTCCTCATAAACATGATTTTGAAAGAGGGCTTTTAAAATTTTGGATTCTAAGTGTTTTTCGAATGTAACTTCTATTTTAATTTCTGTTGTTTCGGTCAATTCTCCTAAAGTTCCGATTACAGGATTGCTATTTTCATTTCCTTTGTAAGTACCGGTTCCTTCAGAATTAAAACTACAATTTTCGTAATTTCCAATGCTTCCAGCACCGGCTTCAAATAGTGCATGTCGAACCTGATTTGCATTTTCTGGAATAGTGTAAGTGACTAATTTTCGAATAAAATTTTGCTTTTCTATTAAAATTTTAGTGTTTTTTAAACCCAGAGCATNACAAAATATTTTATTGACACCATTTTGATGATTATCTAGNGCGGTATGCACAGCATAAATGGCGATATCATTTTTGATTGCTTTAATTACTGCTTTTTCAACATAATTTTTTCCCGTAATCTTTTTTATTCCAGAAAATAAAATAGGGTGAAAACAAACAATTAAGTTACAATTTTTGGTAATTGCTTCTTCAACAACGGTTTCTAAAGCATCGTGACAAACCAAAACTCCAGTTGACTCTAATTCTTGATTGCCTACTAAAAGCCCAACATTATCAAAATCTTCTGCATACGACAATGGCGCAATTTCCTCTAAAAGTGAAAGTAATTCTTTGATCTTCATAAACCAATAATTAAATAATATAAATTTCATTTCAAAGATAAATTATTATACTTTCGTAAGATGATTTTTTTAAGAAAAATACTTTTTCCTTTTTCTGTACTATATGGAATTATAACTTCGATAAGAAATTTCTTNTACGATATTGGAATTTTTAAATCTTATTCTTTTGGTCTTCCAATAATTGCTGTTGGAAATTTGAGTGTTGGCGGAACCGGAAAAACACCTCAAATCGAGTATTTAATTCGTTTATTATNCAATAATTATCGGGTTGCAACATTAAGTCGCGGCTATAAAAGAAAATCAAAAGGTTTTATTTTGGCAGACAACAATTCTACTGCTTTGGTGTTAGGTGATGAACCTTTTCAATATTTTCAAAAGTTCAATAATATTCAAGTTGCTGTTGACGAAGACAGAAAGCATGGCATTCAACAATTGCTTTCACAGGTTCAAAAACCAGAAATTATTCTTTTAGATGATGCTTTTCAGCATAGAAAAGTAAAGGCGGATTTCTATATTTTATTGACCACTTTTAATGATTTATATGTTAATGATTTTATTTTACCTGCTGGGAATTTGCGAGAAAGTAGGGATGGAGCAAAAAGAGCAAATATTGTAATTGTTACTAAATGTCCAGAAAATCTCTCTTTTGAAGCACAAAATCAAATTAAGTCAAAACTAAAAATGCAAGATGGTCAGCAGCTTTTTTTTAGTTTTATTCGTTACGATGATTTTGTTTATGCTGAAAATAATAGTATTGAAGTTGAAAAAGTAAGAAAAGAGAATAAATTAATTATTGCTGGAATTGCAAAACCTAAACCGTTTTTCGATTTTTTAAAAGGTGCTAATGATGAAGTTTTGGCTTTTCCTGATCACCATCAATTTTCAGAAAACGACATAGAAATCATTAAAAATAAATCAGTGAACAAGCTGGTCATCACAACGGAAAAAGATTACGTCCGTTTGAAAGGATTAATTGGCGAAGATCAATTATATTATTTACCAATCAAAAGTGAATTTATTTCAAAACAAGAAAACTTCGATAAATCGATAAAAAATTATGTGGGAACAAGTCCAAGAAACAGTTAATTATATCAATCAAAAAACAAATTTCGCTCCGGAATATGGCGTGATTTTGGGATCAGGGTTAGGCAGTTTTACTGATGATATGGAAATAACATTTACTTTGCCTTACAACGAAATTCCGAATTTCCCAATCGTTACCGTGGAAGGGCACAAAGGTGTTTTAGTTTTTGGCACAATTGGTAATAAAAAAGTGGTTGCGATGCAAGGCCGTTTTCACTTTTATGAAGGTTATTCGATGCAAGAAGTTACTTTTCCGGTTCGTGTTATGAAGTTTTTGGGCATTAAAAAACTGATTGTTTCTAATGCTTCTGGAGGTGTAAATCCAAATTATGAAGTTGGCTCCATTGTAATTTTAAAAGACCATATCAACATGATGCCCGATCATCCATTGAGAGGAAAAAATGACGAACGTTTTGGTCCGAGATTTGTGAATATGAGTGAGCCATTCTCCAAAAAAATGATTTCGAAAGCCAAAGCACTAGCTAAAAATTTGGATATAAAAATCCAAGATGGAATTTATATGGGTTTGCAGGGTCCTACTTTTGAAACGTTATCAGAATATAGAATGGTAAAAATTCTAGGTGCAGATTGTGTGGGAATGTCTACCGTTCCCGAAGTTATTGTAGCGCGACACATGGATTTGGAAACTTTTGGTATTTCAGTAATTACCGATATGGGAAATGAAGAATCGATTGAAACGATAACCCATGCAGAAGTTTTAGAAGCCGCAAAAAATGCAGAGCCGAATGTAANAAAATTAATTTGTGANCTGATTTTGAACTATTAATTGATTACAAATGACATTATTTTTTTGGTGTTTTTGTACTTGTTTTTCAATATTATTTCAGTTTATAATCACACTTGTATTTTTACGAAATCAACGAAATTAAATCAATTATTCTTGATGAATATCCTATTTCATTGTCATACCAACCGACTACTTTGACCATTTTTCCTATTACAGAAGTGAGTTGCGCGTCAAACACACACGAATTTTGATTGCCAATAACATCTACCGATACAATTGGATCTTCGGTGTAAGCTAAAATTCCTTTAAGTTGTTTTTCGGCTGCCTGTTTAAAAGATAAGTTGATTTCTTCAATTGAAACCGCATTTTTTACATAAAAAGTAATATCGGTTAGTGAACCATCAGGAACAGGAACTCTAATGCCACTCCCTCCAATTTTACCTTCTAAATCAGGAAATATTTTTGTCAGGGCTTTTGCCGCACCAGTTGTGGTAGGAACTATGGATTGACTTGCGCCACGTGCACGTCGCAAATCTTTGTGAGGTTGATCATGAAGACTTTGATCGGTTGTATAGGAATGAACAGTTGTAATATAAGCTTGTTCAATACCACACAAATCATTGATGATTTTCAGCATTGGAGCTGCATTATTTGTGGTGCAACTTGCATTGGAAATGATAGTTTCAGTTCCGTCCAAAATGTTTTCGTTTACGCCTAAAACAACGGTTTTTATNTTGTCAACTTCCGATGGAGCAGATANAATTACTTTTTTTGCACCGGCCAAAATATGTGCATTAATTTCATCAAAAGTTTTGAATTTGCCGGTAGACTCAACAACAATATCTATATTTAATTTTCCCCAATTTAATTCTGAANTTTCCTTTTGGTGAAAAAAGCTATATTTTTTATCATTTACAATTATGTTTTCTTCATCAAAACTACAATCAAATGGCAAAACACCATGAATACTGTCGTATTTTATCAAATGAGACATGGTACGATTATCTGCAATATCATTGATTGCAATCACTTCAATACTTGGGTGATTTAGTAACAGTCTAAATAAATTTCGGCCAATTCGACCAAAACCATTTATGGCAATTCTAGTTTTTTTCAAAGTGAAATTTTAGTTTATTCTATAAAATATGTTTAGCAGCTTTGTAAGAAGAGCGNACCAATGCGCCGCTTTCGACATGGCGAAAACCCAATTCGAGTCCAATTTTTTCGTATTTTGCAAATTGATCTGGCGTAATATATTCCTTTACAGGAAGATGTTTTTTGCTTGGTTGCAGATATTGTCCGATGGTAACCACATCAACATTTACAGAACGTAAATCGTGTAAAGTTTGGATAACTTCTTCTTCGGTTTCGCCCAATCCCAGCATGATGCCAGATTTAGTTCTATTGATTCCTTTGGCTTTTAGATAACGCAAAACTTCTAAACTTCGGTCGTATTTGGCTTGAATTCGCACTTCGCGCGTCATTCTTCGCACAGTTTCTATGTTGTGCGATACAACTTCTGGATTTGCTTCAACAATTCTGTCAATATTTCTCTCAATTCCTTGAAAATCTCCAATCAAAGTTTCTAAGGTGGTGGTTGGATTCATTCTTCGGATTGCTTTGATAGTTTCTATCCAAATAATTGATCCACCATCTTTAAGGTCATCTCTGTCGACACTAGTTACAACGGCGTGTTTGATGTTCATTATTTTTATAGAACGAGCTACTTTTTCTGGTTCGTCCCAATCTACGGTTTCTGGACGACCTGTTTTGACACCACAAAATCCACAAGAGCGGGTGCAAATATTTCCTAAAATCATGAACGTAGCAGTTCCTTCGCCCCAACATTCGCCCATGTTCGGACAACTTCCAGATGTACAAATGGTGTTTAAACTATATTTATCAACCAATCCGCGAAGTTCAGTATATTTTTGACCAATTGGTAATTTTACTTTTAACCATTTTGGTTTACCTACACTCAATTCGGCTTTGCCTTGGGTTCCGGTAGGAAGTACATTTTCTAAAACACTTTCCATTTTAAAATATTTTGCTACAAAGATAAGTGATTTGGATGAAGAATTTTGGTTTTACAAATCAGTTTTATTGATATAAATAGAAATTCTCAGTAATGTTTGTTCTTACTTATAGAAGGCTTGTAAATCCATAATTTCATGATAAATATGATTTTTAATAATTTTTTTTAAAAATAAATTAATTACAAGAAACAGCTAAACAAGTACTTACTTTCAACTAATAATTTGATAATTTATTGTTCGACAAATTAATTTTCATGGTAGTTTTCGCTTGACAACGCTTTGCAGATATGCTAAACTATGCTTTTAACGCCAATTTTCAAGACTTTCTTCGGGGCACGAATAACCACTATTGCAAATCCAATACTTGTGGATTTTTTTTATTCTTTAATCCTTTTCGTTAAGTCAATATTAAAGTTAGTATTGAGTATTAATCCATTATTATTTTGGAAAACATTTTGTCCGTTTATTTGTCTGCCAAGTTGTAGTGTTTGGTTTAAATATCCTCCTTCAATTCTTATATTTTTATTGAAACGATAACCTAGTAAAATTCCGATTCTATTTTGGTCAAAAATATTAGCATTTACATTTTTTCCAAAACCCACAAAAATTTCATCATAAAGGGCAACATAAGCAGTTTTATCTTTCATTTCCTTTGCATTTAATGGGATTTGAAGCCTCATCATATATCTTAATCTGTTTAAAAGCGGATATTCGTCTTCGGTCGTTTGGTTTGCTGAACTATATCTTCCGACAAATCTTTGTTCTAGCATAAACCGATGAAAAAAGTCTATTACGCCCTCTTTATACGAAAGCTGTACCATTTCAAAAATCCGATGCTCATTAAAATCCCTACCTAATCCATTGATGGGATATTCGCCATAAGGATAAGTTTCTACCCAAGCATAACCTAATCTGAACAGTACTCTTGGGTTCAAATTGTAGTTTACTCCAACTCTCAAAAGACTTTGCTGCCAATCTGTAATTATTTTATCTCTCCTCCAAACGTATTCGGCATGTATGCCAAATTTTTCTGCTACTTTAAATGTACCAACATAGCTGTACCATCCAATGTTATTATTAGTACTTAGGCGGTTGTTTTGTCCAAAGGTAGTGCTAGTGCTGCTGAGCAAAAACGCCGTAAAAAGCAATGTAAATTTCAATTTCATTTATTCAATTTTTAAATGTTACTTCTTTCTTAGGAAGGTGTTCGGGTCGACTGCTTTATTTAGTTCGATGCCTAAAAGACATTGTTTTGGTCTTTATAAAAAAAATGTCTTTTCACGCAGTTTCAAACTATTGCAATTATGATTTTACAAATTAAAAACACCCCAAACCATTAAGCCAAAAAAAACCGATTTGAAAGTTCAAATCGGGTATTTTGATAATAATTTTCGTAGAGAGAATGGGATTCGAACCCACGTTATGTTGCCATAAACACGCTTTCCAAGCGTGCGCCTTCAGCCACTCGGCCACCTCTCTTTTTCAGATTGCAAATAACATCAAAAAAATCGGGTTTGGAAAATATAAAACACACTTTATGTCATTTCGCCTCGAATCGATGTTTCAAAAATGGTTTTAAAAACGCTTGGTGCCACATTTTCACCAAGCAAATACATCAATTTTGTTATTGCAGCCTCTGTTGTAATGTCTTTGCCAGAAATCACCCCAATTTTTTTCATCAAGGTGCTTGTTTCATAATCGCCCATGCTCACGCTTCCGCCAGAACATTGCGTTACGTTGATGATGTGCAACCCATTATTGATTGCATTTTCTAATAATTTCAAAAACCAATTTTCTGTAGTAGCATTTCCTGCGCCATAGGTTTCTAAAATAATTCCTTTTAAATTTGGTATCGAAAAAATGGCCGACATTACTGCTTCGCTAATGCCGGGAAACATTTTTAAAATTACAACATTGGTGTTTAAATGCTTGCGAACAATCAAATTTTGATTGTTGTTTTTGTTTAAAATATAGTCGTTGTTGATTTTTAAATGCACACCAGATTCTACCAAAAAAGGATAATTTGGCGACGAAAACGCTTTGAAATGTTCGGCGTTTATTTTGGTAGTTCGGTTGCCACGGTACAATTTATATTCAAAATAAAGACATACTTCGGCAATAACTGCTTTGCCTTTTTCTTGCAAAGACGCAATTTGAATGGCGGTGATTAAATTTTCTTTGGCATCGGTGCGCAAGTCGCCAATGGGCAATTGAGAACCTGTAAAAATAATGGGTTTGGCTAAATTTTCTAATAAAAAACTCAATGCAGCAGCTGTATAAGACATTGTATCCGAACCATGCAGCACAACAAAACCATCAAAAACCAGATAATTTTGCTCAATCATTTCGGCAATTTTAATCCATTTTTCTGGATTCATATTCGATGAATCAATTGGGTTTTCAAACGAAATGGTTTCGATTTCGCAATCCAATTGTTTGAGCTCTGGAATTTTCTGTAACAATTTACTAAAATTGAAAGCTTTTAGAGCTCCAGTCTCAAAATCCTTCATCATTCCGATGGTGCCTCCTGTGTAAATCAATAAAATTTTCGGTTTCACTTTCCTTATTTTTTACAAATATAAATTAACAAACTCGAATTGTAGTATTTTTAAATCATGAAAAATCAACATGCCAACGGAAACGTGTTTGTAAAAGTAACCGAGAAATCCATTTGGATCAAAAATGGTCCGATGATGTATTATTATGACTTTAATGGCAGTAGGCTTTCTAATTTTAGTGAGTAACATCAACAGTTTTAGATTACAATCTGTTTCAGTTTAGTTAGAATCAAAAAATTATATCATTTTTTCTTTATTCAATAGGTTTTTACAAATAAAATAAATACTTTTGTACCGTCTCAAAGGGGTGCTAGCTTCTGAAATAAATTCAGAATGACAGCTGAGATTATACCCAAAGAACCTGGGCAAGTAATGTTGCCAAGGGAAATAGCGATCAACAATAGCGTGCACACTGTTGTTGGTGGTAGGAAACAATCAATTTTAATTTAACCAAAGAATAATTCCCCCTTTTATTCGTATAATTTATTTACGAATGAAAAATTTATTTCCAACTTGCAGCAACTGCACAAATGTATTCCGACACAAAATACTAGTGTCTATTTTCTTCTCTTTTTTTACTTTTTTAAACTTTGCACAAGTCNAAGATTCCACGAAAGTCAATCAACTAGACGATGTTTTGGTTTCTGCTATACGAGTGAATGCTAAAACACCTGTCAGCTTTAGCAATTTGAGCAAAGAGGAAATTCAAAAGCGCAATTTGGGCCAAGACATTCCGCTTTTACTCAATTTTATGCCTTCGGTAGTTACCACTTCCGATGCGGGAAATGGGTTTGGTTATTCGGGCATTCGCGTTCGTGGCAGCGATGCTTCGCGGGTCAACGTTACTGTAAACGGAATTCCATACAATGATTCCGAAAGTCAAGCTACTTTTTTTGTCAATATACCCGATTTTGCTTCNTCGCTTCAAAGTGTGCAATTGCAACGTGGTGTAGGNACTTCAACNAANGGCGGAAGTGCTTTTGGTGCGAGTTTAAACATGCTGACAGATCATTTTTCTAAAGAAAGTAGCGCAGAAATTGCCAATACTTTCGGAAGTTTTAATTCAAGAAAAAACACGGTGAAATTCAGTACTGGTTTGTTGAACAATGGCTTTGAAATTTCGGGAAGATTATCTAATATTCATTCAGATGGTTACGTTGATAGGGCGTCATCGGATTTAAAATCCTATTTTTTGCAAGGAACTTTTGTCGGAAAAACAACTTTAATCAAGGCATTGGCATTTGGTGGAACCGAAAAAACGTACCAAGCTTGGTATGGCATTGACGCAGCTACTTTGGCTACTAATAGAAGGTTTAATCCGGCAGGAATGTACACTGATGAAAATGGCAACACCCAATTTTATGACAATCAGACGGATAATTACCAACAAGACCATTATCAGTTGCATTGGAATGAAAAATTAAGTGCATTTTGGAACACCAATTTGGCTTTTCATTACACAAAAGGGAAAGG
>JGI25917J50250_1000068_pt1 | contig 25763 bp, 29 predicted proteins | sample LauGreSBDMM110SN_4_FD_50250 | JGI IMG/M metagenome (IMG submission 50250) | reverse complement strand
GGTTCTGGACCAAATTATGGTTCTGGACCAAATTATGGTTCATTTATAAAAAAATCTCATACAAGCTATGGTTCGGGCGTTGAATCAAAGTATCGCGCTGCTGGTTCTGGTGCCAAATATGGTTCTAATGCAAAACGCGGTTCTAATGCTAAACGCGGCACTATTGACAGCGGCAAAAATAAACATTATAGTTATGCAATCAAAGGTAGTAGATCAAACGGTGGAAGTAGTTCTCATAGTGGAAGTAGTTCTCGCGTTGGAAGTTCAAATATACCTTATGATATTTTTGTATCAACTATGAGGCCAACCGAGGCGTTGCCTTNAATTTATCAAACTCCTCTTCCCACTAATTATTCAACTCTTAGTCCGACATCTGCCATAAAAGTATTATACAGCTCAGGAGCAAACAATCAATCGCCTGTAACAGATGCAATTAGTATTGGNGTGGGTGCTCTATTAGCAATAGGANTATTATGTTTATTTGGTTCGTTGTATTTGAAGTCAAAAAAACAATCAAGCGTGGTCNTGGAAATTTCTCCCACAGAGCCTTATCCACATTTTGAAAGAATGAGCAATCCGATGATGGATGTTATTCCATGCCCTTTAAAAAGAATAATGATTGCTCATACTCCATCGCCCTCTGAATAAAATTATTAAAACAAGGAAAACAATATAAAATAATCCAACGTAATTATTTTATATGAGATTCATATTTCTTTTCTTGTTCTTTGTAACTATGACCAATGGTTTCAGTAATTTTGCAAACATAAACAATGCGCCCAGAAAATACCCACTNTCTAATATCAACCCTAGACAAGAAGATAAACCAGTTCAAAATCCTGATTACATTCCTGAACACAACGAGTCTATTTTAAATAATAAACAACATATTCGCAAGTATTCTGGATATAAACCAAAAACTTTTTATGAAGAACAATTGCGCAAGTTGAACTCAAAGAATCAAACAGAGCGTGATAATGAAGTTTTGGGAGAACAATATTCCAAAGACTATGACGAAAATTTGGATTTCTTAGAAAGACTTATTAATGGTGGAATAAATGCATCAGCGCCAAAAAATCCAGGAGAACCACATAGCAGAAGAGGAGGTTTTCGCATTGTTATTAATAAGGGGACGTTCCATCCATTTCAAAATAATTACAATGATGATGACGATGATGACGAAAACGAAGATGTTTTTGGTCGCGGAAGAAATCGCGATAGAAAATCGGAAAACTTTGAGGTTGTTACAAAGCACCCTATAAAATTCGCAGACGTCGGCGGTTTTGATAAAATAAAGCTGGAACTTAGTCAATGCGTTGAGTTTTTATCCAATTATACTAAATATGCAAAATATAATGTGAGAGTTCCGAAGGGTCTTATTTTGGAGGGTCCTCCGGGAAACGGTAAAACCCTAATTGCAAAGGCGCTTGCCGGAGAAGCAAAGACGGGGTTTATTGCCGTTTCCGGTTCCGAATTTCAAGATAAATATGTTGGGGTGGGCTCCTCCAGAGTTAGAGAGCTTTTTTCTCTCGCAAAGAAGAACATTCCTTGTGTTATTTTTATAGATGAGATTGATGCTATTGGCAGGAAACGTTCTGGAGATGGCGAATCATCGTCAAATGAACGCGATAGCACTCTAAATGAGCTTCTGGTTCAGTTGGATGGGTTCAAAAACAACACAGGAATCTTCCTAATAGGTGCAACTAATCGTGCAGACCTATTAGATCCTGCGCTTGTAAGGCCCGGTCGCATTGATAAGCGCGTTTATATTGGTCTTCCAGATGCGGCAACGAGAGAAGCTATTATTAATATTCACACTAAGGGAAAACCATACGATGACTCTATTGTAATTAAGGACATGATTGATCTAACACTTGGTCTCTCTGCAGCCCAAATTGAGAATCTATTCAATGAGGCAATGTTGAATGCCCTAAGATATGACAATGACAAAATGACATCGCAAGATATTGATATCATTATGAATAAAATGATAGCCGGTTGGCAGCCAACGGATCACCAATTTACGTCTGATATTATTGACCACATTGCTGTTCATGAAATGGGTCATGCTGTAATGGGGCTTGTTGCGAAACATCATGCAAAAATGACAAAGGTTATTATCAACCTATCGTCACCCAACAGTCCAGCTTACACAGTATTTGAGGGGGCGACTTCTAGCATTTACACGAAGGAGGCCCTTTTTGAACATTTGGCAATCTTATTGGCTGGGAGAATCGCTGAAGAAATATTTTTTGATGTGAGCATCACAACCGGCGCTATTAATGACTTTGAAGAGGCGTTTAAATTAGCTGAGAAGATGATTGTTTATTATGGCATGGGAAAGCATAAGATTATTTATCCTAGNTTAAGTGACAAATATAAGGAAATGATTGACAATGAAGTAGCTGATCTAATAGATGATGCAAACAAGTATTCTACCTTTATTCTCAAGAACTGCAAGGAATTGATGCTAGAAGGTGCGGAAATGTTGAAGAGAGATAAGCTTCTAAAGGCGGAACAACTTACAAATTTAATTGAGACCAAGTATCGTGACCTGCTTGATTTAAAATATTGCAGAGAAGATGAATGAAGGCAAATAACTAAATAAAAAATTGATTATATTTTTATACTTTAATGATGAAGCAACTTATCTGTATTATGGCGCTAACGTTATCACAANAATTATCAGAAGGATTGGNGAGCTATTTTAAAAAGTGCGTCCGCGGATACCACTTGCTCAATTTGGATCCTATTAAGGAAAGTGTTTGGGAAACCATTAATACGCAGGTTTTAACCCATTCGGGTTGCACTGTGTTCTCCCAAGCAAGCGGTTCTCATTCGCCTGGAAGTGACATTTCCAGCAGCGTTGGGAACTTTTCCAACAAGTCTGTAAAATACGAGTCACCATTGCACAATCATATGAATATTAGCTCCTACCGCTTGACGGCTGTATGTTCAGCTGGCACCCCTGGTAATATCAGTGAAATAATTGCTGAGATAAATAAAAGAAAAAATTTCCAATATTACTCCATTATTGCAAGAGATGAAACTCCTGAAACGATTCATTACGATTGGATTGTTCTTCCAGCTGATCATCCAACTGTCAATCCGGCATCTTATACGTGGATGCCTATGATTGGAAAACGCGGAAAAAACAAGGACGTGCAAATCGGTTGGCAAACAGACGTGATAAACGGATCTAGTATGAGCATAACGTTTAGCATGTCATCGCAGTTGTGGATGTCTGTTTCTATTACCGAGGAGATGAAACATACTTTCACGGTTGCTAGCATGCAAGCTAAGAAGAAAATCATCATGGATTATGTTGAGCTTGCAGATAATTATCCCGAACTAGTAGAAGCTTTTGCTGTAGTTTAGTTTTGACTTGTAATTTAATAATAAATAAAAAAATAAAATGTTTTTTTTGCTAAGAACAAGGAAGAAAGAACATATTATTGTTTTGAAAATTCAACCTTTTGCCCGCGTTTAATATTCAATAATTTACACGTGCCGCCAAGCATTTCTATAATTAGTTCTCCTTTACCAGGATATAATTTACACTGATCCGTAGTGCATGGAGGACAGTTATGATGTATTTTACTTATTTTTCCATTTTGAATAAAAATCACATCCAGCGGAACTATGCAGTTTTTCATCCAAAATGCCGATTCCTGTGTATTCATAACGAACAATAGAGCATCAAAATTTCCATCAAATTTTTTACCCATCATTCCCAAAGCAGTTTCTTTCGGAGTTTTTAAAACCTTTGTTTTTAAAGAATGCTGATTTATATGTGTTTGAATATACATATATAAATCATTCAGATAAGTTTTTTATTGCGCCTTTTTATTGTTTTCTTCTTTAATAAGACCTTTCATTTCTTCAATTTCTTTCGTTTGGTCATTTACTATTCTTGATGCTAATCCACGAACACGCGGTGAGATATTTGGTTTGTCTAATATATTTTTGCTGGTAAATAATGCCATATCATGATGTTCAATCATTTCTTTCAAATAATCAACCTCGGTTATAGCTACTTGTCTTCTATAAAGCCGCAAAGAACCGCCAAAACAGATAAATAAAGGAATATAATATTGGTAACTCATAGTTTTATGTTGCATATCGTGCATTAATACTTCTAAAATACCCATAATAAATGCCATGCAGCTTGATAAATATATTTTACTTAGATTGTTTGTAATATTTCCCAAGTTATACGACATCACATTTGACATAATAAAATAATGCGTAATAAATCCAGTAATTATCATATAAAATACTGCAAATTTCATATCCATTTTAATCATTTATATAATAGAATATAATTTTCGGGTTAAATTTATTCTATTTTCTACGCTTGCGGGTAATATTTTTTTTGCCTTGTGCGCCTTTATTTATGAATTGATATATTTCGTCTTTTTTATCGCATATAATTGTAACAATATCTTGAAAATAACTGCGAAATTCTTTGCGCATTTTGGGCAGTTCGTCAATGCACGTCCATCTTATTTCGGCCTTTTCAAATATTTTTGTTTTTTTTATAATTTCTCGGTCTAGATGTTTTTGCAGGAAACGTTGATTATTGTTATAGTAGTGCGGTAACGCTGGATCATAGTCCATTTTAAATATATGCATACGATAATTTGTGTGTCCATTACTCATGTAATCAATATTGAATGTGCCTCGTTTTTTTAGCATCTTGGATAAGTCTTTATCACTTCCTAAAAAACCTGTTAATTCTTCACCACCTTCACGAATCGCCGTTTGCATATATGTTTCGGAATTATCAGTGCCTCCTCCAAAATCACTCCATCCTGGAGTATCGCAATATTCGTGTTCTTTTCCAAATAAAAAATACAATTTATCTTTATAAATGCACGTTGGTAATATTCCAGCTCCCATAATTTATAATAATATTATTTTTCTCTAGACAATTTATATGAAGAGTAAATCTCAAACAAGAAAAACCTATAAAAAGCGTCATATAAAAACAAAAAAAATGAAAAGTCGCATAATAAAAAGCAAAACTCCAAAAGATATTGAACGCGTTAGTTTAGTTATTGCGAATTCATTAAGACGTCGCGGTTCAGCAAAAGGGATTGAAAATCCTATCCCTGGACATGCTCGCGGTTATAGTAAAAAAATGTCATATGCACCAACAATAAACCAACAATTGGTGTCTTTGAAATCAATTCCACGAGAGAAAATTGAAGATTGTAATAATTCAAATGCGTTTAAACTAATGGAACCGCTAAAAATTGCCATTCCAGGAAAATATTACGGAAATTCCTGTTTAAAATATACCAAGCCCGAAGCAAAACAGTTCTTATTGCATAATCTCTCGGCGAATAAACATATAAATCCTAGTATTGTTGTTCCCCCCATTCAAATGCAATCAAACTGTTGGTTCAATACAATGTTTGCGGCTCTTTTTATTAGCGATAAAGGGCGCAAATTTTTCCACTATTTTAGAGAACTAATGATAGAAAGCAAGCAGGCAGATGGTTCTAAAATACCAGATAAATTGGCAGATGCATTTGCTCTTCTTAATTTTTCTATAGAATCTGCATTAACTGGATCAAAATTTGCGTATGAATTGGATACAAATAGCATTATTGAACAAATATATGACAGTATTCCAGATAAATATCATAAAATGTTTCCCTATTTGGTAGGTGTGGATGAAGCTAGCAACCCAATTAGATACTACGGTAGTATTATTAGCTATCTAGACGAGAGATCATTGCAGTTCCTCTTTATTTCAAAATTGGAAACCGAATGGAATACAAGAGTTAATGCAGATGTTAGCAAATTGACACATAAACCGCATGTCATTGTATTTGAAATTTTTGACAATGCTTCTAGTAAAATGGTAAAACCGGACAAATTCAAAGTAGGAGATGCAGAGTATAAATTGGATAGTTGCATTGTGAGAGATACGACGCAGCAGCACTTTTGTGCAACTATTACTGGTGAGGGGGAGGAAATGGCATACGATGGAATGAGTTTTCATAGATTAGTGCCAATGCAGTGGAAAAACACGATTAATATGAATAAAAGTTGGGGATTTGAAGGGTCAAATGATTCTGATGGATCGCCATTAATGTGGTCTTTTATGCAAGGATATCAATTATTATTGTATTATCGTGTGAAATAGTGTCTTTTCTTCAAATTTTATTTTATTTTTATATATTAGTATGACTTTAACAAGAAAACTAAACTATAAAAATAAAATTTATCAAAACCATAAAAGCAGAAATACATCAAGAAAAGTTCGTGGTGGTAGTAGTCGTTTTAGTAATTATGTAAAGGGGGTTTTTAAGCAGAAATCAGGGCAACCTTCTTCTTCTTCTTCATCTGGTCCTCTGGTTCCAGGTCCTCTGGTTCCNGGTCCTCTGGTTCCTGGTCCGCTGGTTCCTGGTCCTCTGGTTCCTGGCCCAGCTCCTGGACTTGTTGTAAGTTTTTCAGATACACAAATTTTAAATCCTATTTTGAATACCGGAAGGCCCATTCCGCCGCCATTTGTAACAACTGATATTGGAGGAAGAATTCTTGCAATTATAGAATTAACGCAAAATGACGTTGCATCGGGAGCTGTGCAGGCAGACGACCCTATCTTTATCAGCACAATTAAGTTATTGGAACAAATGTTAGACTATCCAGAATCTTCTAATTTAGAAAACTATATTATACTAAACGAAAACTTCTTAACAGGCGCCGAAATAAATAGATTAATGCCAATTTTGAATAATGTTTTACAAGAAAAAAAGAGTAAAGAATTGTCATCGCGAGTTGGAATTAGTGGCGCATTTAATTTAAATACGCTGGTAAATATGCCCGGCGAAGTTCCAGTAAATGATAAAATTTCATCAAGGAATTTACTTTCTCTCATGATTTTATCTTCAAGACTATGCCCCAAATATTCATTGCGTTCTAATCCCGAGGCAAATTTATTTAACAGCTTAAATACTCTATTTGATAATGGAAATGGAGCAACATTTAATTCTAATAATATTTCTGGTGAGATTGAGAATTTTATACGAACAAATAGCGCAGTAACAGTAAATTACATATTAAATTTAATAAACGGGAAAACTATATATGCAATTTATACTGCAAATTACATGGTAAAGGGTAGAGAAATATCACAAGATTTAATAACATCAAGATTAAATAAATGGTTAAAACCTCAAAATTTAGTCAGATATGAAATTCCAATCGTTTATTTGTTCAATAAATATACAAATTCAGAAAAAGCGAGAATAAATAAGGATGCCGAAATATGCAAAATAGTTTCGGATTTTACTGATATAATTAATAAACCTACAACACAAGTGTCATTATTACCCCCGTCAGTATTTAACATTGAGCAAAATGATAATGTTGATTTTAGTAAAATAAATGAATTTATGAAAAGTATTGCACCAGCCGCAATAAAAAAGGAAAAACTTCCCAAAAATAAGAGCAAACGCAAAAAATAAATATTTTATAATGATATTATATGAATTCAATTATTCATACAATATTCTTTTCATTATTTTGCGCATTTGGCGCATTTGGTTATAATTCAGACATTGCGCATTCAGCAGTGTGGCTAAGTGGCGCTGCATATTGCGGAAAGGAAAATTACAAGACGATGAAACTAGCGGGCCCAGCAACTAATTTTATTGTTAGCGATGTGTTGTATGACCCCAAAACAGATTTGCAGGGTTATACTGGTGTCTTAAAATCCGACGCTTCTATTTACGTAGTATTTCGCGGTTCGTCTTCAAAATTGAATTGGATGGCGGATTTTGAGGTAATAAAAGATGAGTATCTAACATTTCCAGAATGCGGTTGTGAGGTGCATCACGGATTTTACAAGGCAACGAAAAACCTGAAGGATGATGTAATTAAATCTGTCAAAGAGTTGAAACAAAAATATGGATATTCAAATGTGATTGTTACTGGTCATTCGCTTGCCGCTGCAGTGGGACAAATGATTGGCATGGAACTTGCCGCAGTGAATATTAAACACAAAGTTTATAATTTTGGGCAACCTCGCGTCGGAGATAAAAATTATGCGCATTTCGTAAATTTAATATCGGAAGAGTTATACCGATTTACACACGATAAAGACATGGTTCCACACGTTCCGCCGCGGGAAATTGGTTTCCTTCATTCATGTAGGGAGATTTTTGAAGATAAATCGGGGAAATTGAAGGAATGTAGCGCGGATAATGGCGAGGACCCAACGTGTGCAGATCAGTATTCAATTGTCAAAACGAATACGGATGATCATAGTATCTATTTGGGACACTATTTGGATTGTGGAAATAGCACAAGTATTCATTGAATAACGATTTAAATGTTATTTCTGATGTGTATATTATATGAATAATATCACAGAAAAAGAAAACAAAAACAAAAAAGACATCATTTTAAAACGGAAAATGTATTATGACTCGTATGAAAAGGAATTTGGCGATGGATTTTATCCACAGTTGCAACCATTTGGTGGAATTTGTAGTTGCGCTAACACTATGATAACTTTTAGATTAATAAAATATAATAGCGAAGGCGAGTTTGCGTGGGCGCAAACTGATAATTGTGTTATATATGGGTTTGATGGCGAAAGCGGCATTCAAATGTTGGCTTCATTAAACCAAGAAGCAAATATTAATGCAACAAAAATAATCAATAGCGGCGGACGCATCATTTATCCAAAAATACCCGAGTTATCTACTTATAGAGTTCTGGAACAAATGTCAAAATATTGATTATATTGGCGCATCGTCGTCTTTCTTATGTTTCAACGATCCTATTATTTTTTTTGATGAAAATAAATAAAAAAAGTATCCCATAACAGCACCTATAATGCTTCCACATATCACTTGCATCAATGTATGATTTTTATATTTTATACGTTGATATCCAGTATTCAATGCAATTATAAGATAAATAATGGTAATAATCGGGTCATGCAATGCAAACAAAATAAACCCGACAGAATAAAATGCTCCTTGTGCATGTCCAGATGGCATACCATATCTATCAAATCCGAATCGTCTTCCTTGTGCTATGTAAGCATTAAATATCCTTAAATCTTCGGAAGGACGCGGTTCTTGGATTAATCCTTTTAACACTACATTCAATCCAATATTCAAAATATATCCAACAATATAAAGTGTTAATAAAGTTGTTTTATTTTTAAGCAATGCTATGGTTGTTAGCAACAATAAGAATGGACCAAAAAACCCTATATAATCTATCACTTTTATCACATATTGTAATGCATCTGATATTTCAAACATTTATATTATATTATATCAAGATTATAAATATTATATAATATAAAACTATGATGCAATTGGTATTAGTATTGGTATAAATTTTCACTTATAAGTGTAACACACCAATCACATCCATTTAAATTGACAACATTTCCTCTATCGTCCAACAATTTAACCCTCATGCGACTTATATTTACTGGCCCAAAATAAATGCGTTTATTATCTTGCATTGAACCACCGAATTCTGTATTTACATCGCCTGTTTTCATGTTACCCAATTTAATTGGAAGAATTGCAAATGTGTCTGAGACGACCGGTGCCTTTAATTTATAATTATATGTTCTCTCATTATTTTTCATAATTTCATTAATAGTATAAATTTGAGACTGAGTCAGTATTCGGGGAGCGCTTGGTAAAACCTGTGGAGTAGGTGCATATGTTGCATTGAATTTATCCATTATTAACGTTCCCGCATCGGCATCATTGGCTAATGCGGAGCTATTATATGCAATATTTGTTCCCATTGGGTTTGCGGGTATGCAGGTATATGGTAAATCCGGCGAATAATAACTTGGTAATTTTACGGTTTTTGACATTTCAGTAATACCAATAAGCCCGCTATTTATATGATTCTGGTTCAAATCGTCAATTACTAATATAAAATATTTTGGACCATATAAATCGGGGATTGAAATTGCAGTATTCCCACTTTTTACAACATTTACTACTGGAACCCTGTAACCCATTACCCATCCCAATGTTTGATTTATTGCCAATGATTGCGCGCAGGCATAATTACACGATAAATCTGTTGTAAAACCGGCATTAAAAAAGGTTATAACAGTTGTTTCATCAATTGTGATGCCTTGATAGGTTGCTCCCCATAAATTAAGTGTCATTTTACCGCTATTTGGGTTTATATAAACTGGTAAAAGAGTATTTGGGGGCACAGGATATGCTGGTATTGGTTGAATTCCTGTGATGTCTATTCCAGCAGCTGCAATGCCTGCAATTAAAGTTATTACAAAAGTAGAATTTGTATAATTACCAGGTTCTACGGAGATTTTTGCACTTGTAACCAGATTACCGTTTGGATCAACAAAGGTTAGCCAAAAACACGTGTTTCCATACACTTCATCAATCACATACCACGTATATGGAATTGCAAATGAATACAATCTCAACGAGAGCACATTTAAAAGTGGTTCTGATAAATCTAAAGTGTAATCAGTTGATGTTTCGGATGGACTACTAGATTGACGATATTGACTATCCAAAACAATAATTCTAGATGTTGTATTTTTTAAATTAGGGTTCAATACATCTTGTGCAACAGGAATTGTAAATGTATTATTTACACCCAAATGTTCGCGGTTCATCGGAACATGAGAATTATTATAAACATCTATTTTTTGTTTTCTGTCTGTATTTTTATTGCTTTGAACAGGATTAGCCTGTTTTAATACTTCATTTTCAAACCAATCCGTTGTTTGTTTTCCTGTTGGTGATCCATTTTCTTCATCATTTATGTCTTCAAAGTATTGCAATAATGTATTCTGAATACTCGTAAAAAAATTAATCATTTCTTCATTATTTTCATCTGTAAATTTATCAATATAATAGTTTGATTTTTCTGTGATTTCATCTGAAGTCGGCTCATTATCTAAGTCTAAAATGGTCAGCAATTCTGCAATGGTATAATTATCTATATTTGTATCAATGTTTTGGGCCATATTCAATATAATATCATTATATTTTTATTTTTATATTGAAATTGGTCATTTTGTTGTCTGTCGTAGTGCCTTTTTTTTAGTTCCTTTTTTTCAGCTGGTTTCTGTTGTTTTTATTTCATCTTGTTGAAAATATCGCGTGAATATCTCACGTAATTGGGTTTTTATATCCATCCCATTACATACTTTGTGGGTTAATAATTTTTCTGGAACAGTAGTAATTCCCGAACCTCGTTTCATGTGTGTTTTTTCTTTGAAAAGGATGTGTTCTAGGGCTTTTACAATCTCTGGATTATATTGTATCAGGATATTTCGGTCCATTCTATAAGTGCCTTTATAAATATACCGATTATAGTTCCCCGTGTCATATACCCTGTAATATTTATCATATTGAATGCTATTATAAATCAGACCAACCCCTTCAATTTTATTTGTCGCATTATTCATCTCAAGAATGAATACCAGGGAGTTTGGTAATATTTTAGCCGATAATTGGCACGGCGAACCATAAATACATCCCACAAGCTGCTTTTCTTTACGATATGAAGTATTTTCATCCCACGTTTGCTGATTAAATCTGCTGGATGCAATTGTTATTGTATTTGTTGTCATGTGTTAATTTGCTTTCTTTTATTCAAGATAATACGCTTCAATTTTATTTTTAATATATGATATATATTTTATAGTTGCTGTAATATGGAATCAATTGCAAGAACATTTAATAATAAAAAATTAAAACGGCTCGTTAATGTATATCAATTAAATTATACAAATGGTGTTGCTCAGGGATTAGGTGATTATATAAGGGGTTGTTTTTGCTTGATGCAGGTTTCTTCTCTCCTTGGTCTTCAATTTGACATGGATTTAACAAATCATCCCATGTCAAAATTTCTAGTGAATGAAGATAATTGGGTTAAGTATGATGTAAAATATAATAAAATTGCAAAATATGAAAATATAAACTATATTCCTGTGAATTCAAAAGTTTTTAAGAAAGATTCCGTCCGATTTTTAATTGGATTTATTGAAAAAATGAACTCGCTTGATTGCGGCTCGTCTGATAATTTTTTTACGTTTTGCAATAGTTTCCCGATGTTTGATAATGTTAAAGATATGAGTAGGTATTTTATACGTAGTAAATTGCAACCAAATGAAAAAATGCAGCAATATATTAATGATTCACTTAATAAATTACACCTTAAACCGAAGCAATACGCTGTTATTCATATTAGAAGCGGAGATAAGTATATGCTCAAAAATAACCAGATAAACCCTCAGGTCTTGAAAAAAATAGCAGCAACATTATCCACAAATATGAAGTCTGGAACAAAATATTTAGTTTTAAGTGATAACAATCAAATAAAGATTTTGCTTAAAAATATATTTCCTCAGCTAGTTATTCAAATGACACATATCGCGCATTTGGGAGAATCGGTTGATCCAAGTGATCAGGCAATTATGGAGACTCTTTTAGATTTTTATTTGATGTCAAATGCATTTCAAATTATTGGATTTTCACCTTACAATTGGGGTTCTGGTTTCAGTCAATGGTGTAGTATTTTATATAATATACCATTTGTTCAGATTCAAGTGTTGGATTATTTGTCTTAACAGTATTAAAATGTCATTCGTTGAAATCTTTGCGAAATTGGTGTGCCTCCAACATATGTATTGTGGCTTCCATGAAAGTATTTGATTTTATCAGATTTTATATAAGAATTTGGATTACATAAATAGCACAAGGCTTCTCCCCATAATGGTAAATCGCCCCATCTAAATGTGTAAATGCAATCCAATAGTTCTACCTTCTTAATATATTTTTGAACAAGCACATTTTCTCTCAATTCCTTCAAGTTTAGCCCTATTACATTTGTATAAGGGCCCGATGGGGAACGTCGCATAGCAGGTTTATTTAACTCGGGTATATTCTCTTTCAAAAAAAGGTGTGTAAATTGATTCATTCCGACCGTCACAAAATCCTGATCTTTTTGCCACATGCCATATACGGCTGATTTATTTTGAAGCGTGTAGAATAATTCTGGAATGCTAAAATCAATTGTGCAATCTTCGTCTATTCTTAAAATCATGTCATATTCTGTAACATAATTCCAAAAATCTACAAACCAAAATGAACACATATGGCGATAATTTAAACCAAATGCTCGCGTTGGTTCAAAAACATGGACGGTTTTTTTCTCTTCCTTAAAAGCATGTTCTTTAATACAAGTAAAAATCAGATTTAATGATGGAGTGAATTTTGCAATATATTCTTGGTGCTGTGGTAATATATTTCCTTCATGGAAAATCAAAATATCCGTATCTTTAAGAGGTCCCAAATTTTTTACAATTGACATATTTCTTCTTATAAGCGTGTTATACTGTGCTATGTTCGCGTAACCGCGCGTTAATACTGCGATTGCAATTGTTGCCATATAAATCATTCATTTTAATAAAATGCATAATTTTACTAATTTATCCGAGTTCTTTATTTTTTATTTTTTATTTTTATTTTTCTAAAACACTTTTTTAAGCAAGAACCTCCATCAACTTGTCCTCCAGGCACTTGTATCTTGGCTTGTTCATTTGTTCTGCAAGGACAGACCAAGGAGTGCAGCCCTTAAGAGCATCAAGACCCTTTTCGCAGAAGAAGTTCAGCAAAGCTGGGCTGAAACCAGACATCATACTGACATTATTCTGTGAGGACATGCACGGGAAGCCAGTTGTGGAACGAAGATTCCAGAAAAGGATGTGAGGTGGCTTGAAAGGCTTGTTCCAAAGACGAATTCCAGCTTCGGCATACTTTGTTTCCATAGACTCATAGAACGACTCCATGTCGGCGGGTGCTGTAACATTTGGATTGTCAATCTGCATATCAGAGAAAATACCGAGAATCATACCATCTACTTGGTCGGGAGTCAGCTTCTTCTCAATGATAGCATCAAGAATGCGGTCAAAAGCAGCGTGGAAGTTGGTTGAGTAACCAATTTGGCCTTTTTGTAGGACGCGAATCATGTCCACAAAATTATCACATCCGTCCAAGTTATGCCAAGTGGGACTAGTGCTAAAGGACATAACACGCTTTCCAAGAATAGACTTCTCAGCAATGCGGCATCCTAAAGCCATCGCAACATCTCGCGGGTCTCCTTCCATTGATCCAGAGAAATCCAACATAGCAACCATCGGTCCAAGCGATCCGGTTTGCACCGAATTATCTCGCCACTGGGAATTTAGAAGGTCAATCTCCAGCTGAATTGCATCGGAAGGATTCTTGCTATACCGCTTGATAAGATCATATGCCTGAATGGTGAAGCTGTTCAAGCCAACGCGCGCGCCTTTAATCTCAACCTCACCAGCAGCTGCCNTCTTAATGCGAGCCGAAAAGTTCTCCGCGCATTGAATTCGGTCTGCATTCTCTGAACGTTGCGAACCATCCTTCTTCACATTCAAGAAGGCCTGCTTCTGCTTGGAGATGGTAATAGACGTCGTCTTGGCGTGATCAATTTTAGACCATGTTCCGTCGCACTGATGCACTTGAACGGTGTCAAGGTTGCGGTTCATATCGGCGAGCAACTTACGGAAAGACATCTTGCACTTGGTAATAGCGCGGTCAATCTGTTCCACAGACTTTGCAGTCTCAATATACTCCTTGAAATAGATCACCGCTAGCTCATTAAAAATCCACCCAAAACGCCTGGACTTTGCGCGAGGGACCCACTTGGCGGCAAGGGTCTTCCTCTCGGCGGTGGAATCCAACCTAATCTGCTGCAACAAGAGGTCAAATGCATATTGCATAAGAGGGTCTGAAATGGGCATACCCCTAGATCTGCAATAATTGCAAAAATATTTAATATCCTTCCAGGAACCGTAAGGATGTTCTCCATCTGAAACAAACTTGGAAAGCGCGAATCTTGCTAGCTCTGGATAAAGATCATTCCATACAAGAATCTGCATATAGGCGAGAGCATACTCTCCCTTTCCCTCAATAATATCGCGGGTATGTCCAATCATTTTATATGCTACCGTCATTAACTCTAGAAATTTTTCTCTTGACATTTCAGAACCCTTCAAATTGCGCAGAACTTGTCCGAGCATTTGACCATGCGATTCAATTGTAGAAGAATCGCATCGGGTAAATTGAAAGCTCAATTGAAGAATTTTCTCCTGTAAATCATTAGACCACGCGTATTCTGCGTGTCCCTTCTCACCGATTTGCATTGGGGTATAAGAGTCAAGAGCGTTTATGAGTGCTGCCATAGTTACATAATATAGTCTTTCCTCTTTAAGCCATTTTGCGATATGTTTTTCTTTTGTGACCACGTATGTGGTTAAGATAAATGCGTTTTGTTTGATTTGCTCTGCGTGTGGTCAAAATTGTTTCATTTGTTCCTTTTTCATAAAATACAATAATAATGTCATTTAAATCTTGAAACATGGTAATAGATTTTTCAAGAGGTATTGCATCAATATTTGTGACCGATTTTAAGAATATATTTTCGTTATTATTTTCAGTATTTTTTAAGAAAAAGTTTATATCATATGGCTCAATGTCAATGTTATATTTTAATATTGATAAGACTGTATATGTTTTTTCTGCATTTTTACTATGTTTTTTAAGTATTCCAACAATTTCTTCCCTTGAAATATAATTTGGTGTTCTTAATAAAATGGTTTCTTCTTTCATTTTATCAATATCGCTTTCTTTATTAACATAAATATAATGAAATTTTATATATGTAATATCTTCTGCATAAAACGCTTTGTAATTTTCATCAAGAGATTCAAATTCTTCTATCCATTTTGTATCTAAATCTTTTTTTTCTTGCGTTTCTTGTATTTCTGTGTCCAATTCCATATTGAATTATATTATTAAATGAGTATATAATTCAATGCATTTTTTAACGTGTTTAATCTGAATCTTCGTCTTGCATATATTCATAATTTGACATGTAATAATCTCTTTCATATTCTCCTTCGCCATAAATATCATTATAGTCTGTTCTTCGTTTTTCCCACGTATCTACCAAAGCCTGCACAATGTTATATGCACGTTCGTTAAATTCTTCTGGCGTTTCTTCATGAACCTCCTCCTCTGCATAATTTCCAGTTATAATTATTTTTCCATTCTTATTTCTACGATAACTTACCCACCCAGGGGGTAGCACTTCTTCCGTATTTTTTATTTCTTCTTCTTCCACTATTTCCTTTGTTGCTGCGGTTTTATAATTCAAAATTTCTTTAATATTATCTTGTTTTTGATCATTTACAAACAATTCTGGAAAATCATTATTAAGAGTATTTTCATTTAAAATAAATTGTGGAATTTTCTTTTCATTATTTGATCTGAAACTGTTTTGGTTATTTGATGGCGAAAGATAGTGCCTGTTATTTCTTTCGGGTCTATCGTTTCTTTCTGGTCTTTCACTCTTAAATATATTGCTCATGGTTATGTTTTGTATAAACTGTGTGTGTTATATACTACATTATGCAGTAATCTTTAAGCATTTACAGTTAATATGTAAAAAATCAAAACACATCTTGTTTGCGAAATTACTATTTAAAGAAATACCTTATTATATAACTATCTCCTAACAGCAATATTATTTGTTCTGTCTTAAACGACCTGGTTTAATTTCCATTTTATATATATTTACAGGAGATCGCACAAAATATAAAAAAAATAAAAAGGTGTATGGTGTATGGTGTGTGGTGTATGGTGTATGTTCGGTAAAAGCGTTTTAAGTTGTGAATTTTGCACAACCGTGTGTATGGATTTTAAAATACAAACCGAGTTGTATCTCGGTGTTTGTAAAATATTTAAATTTTGGTTTAAATATTTTATAGTATATAAATATATGGATAACGATCGTATTTTGATTTTTGCCGCAATAATAAATGACATGATAAATAATGATTTTTCATTATCAGCGCAACCACAGTTTAATCCCAATGTCTCTCAAATGGTATTGCAGAATAGTTTATATGATAGAAACCCTATAAGACACGTTGTCGCGGATAAAGTTAAAACTAGTTTGAAATCAATCAAGTTTTGCGATGCAGTAGATAAGGAAAATCACAATAAGTGTTTAATATTATTTGACCCATTTCAAGAAGATGATGATATTATTCAATTGCCGTGCAATCATTGTTTTTTTGTTGAACCAATTATGAAATGGCTAACTGAAGATAGTTGTGAATGTCCCGTTTGTCGTTATAAATTTGATTCTATGGAAAAAAATTTAAGAATAGAAGGAGAGGTAGTAGAAGGAGAGGTAGTAGAAGGAGAGGTAGTAGAAGGAGGGGTAGTAGAAGGAGAGGTAGTAGGAGAAGACGATGCATTGTTACAACAAGAGCGCGATGATCTCATAAATTTTCAAAATTTTATTTTTAATATAAATAATTCACATATTAATAATGTTTTTTTTTCTGCAGATAATAATATTTTTGATTACATTGATAACAATGATGATATTGAATTGGATTAGATGTCTTCAAAATTTACTTCATCTTTTGCGTGTTCTTCTTCTTCCTCTTCGGTAGTTGTAGCCAATAAAATTTGATTAGATGCTGGCGATTCTTTCAGAACTTTCATCAAATTATTATATTCATCTTCATTAACATTACTGGAGAAGAGCACCGTATCACCCAAGTCTTCGGTGTTTGAAAACTGATTGTCTCTTTCAATAAAATCACCGAAACCGCCAATTGCTTTCAACCGCTCCTTATCCAAATCACTATACACTTCCAATAAATCACAACCTTCTAGCTTTTTGTCTTCTTTAGTTCGTGTTGCTTCATATTCGCGACCACCAACCAAGACCCATGTTCCATTTTTTACCATATTATCACGCATTCCTCTTCCACGAAATTTACCGCGAATGTGGCAAAGACGTTTTTTTCCATCTTTGCACATAACGTGGCACATACCATGGCCTAAAGTAGCAACTACTTGTGCATAATATTCATATTCATCTTGCGAAAATCGCGTAGCTCTATTTGTAGTTTTCCCACCACCTGCAAATTTGCGGGCTAACGATTTATGTCCAGAACCTCCTTTTGTGTTTTTAACCATCTTGCTTATATGTTTTGTTAATATATTTATCTAATAATATCATTTCAATTTTATTTTTAAAAATAAAATAGAATATTAAAACAGAAAAGCTGTACAAAAATAAAATTGAACCATTTTATTCTTCGGTTAATATATCACACATTACTCAATTATGAAGACAGAAGTCATCTCTATTCCAAGTCTTAAATGCGATATCACTTTTATAGTCGGTCAATGTGACACAGAAAATGATGAACTCGTTAGAAATGCGAATCCGACGGATTTGTGGTTTCACGTTGATAATAAAAAATCTTGTCACGTTATTGCAAATGTCCCAATTCAATTTGACAGGAAAAATATAAAATATATTGTTAGCCAAGGCGCCGTCTTGTGCAAAAAATACTCGTATCCAAAGGAAAAAAATTTGCCCATTGTATTTACGCGTATAAAGAATGTTGAACTGACAGATACACCTGGTTTGGTATTTATTCCAGAAGATTGTAAGAGTATCAAAACATGTTAGTATTCAACTCTGTCAAATTCATCAAGATATTCTTGATCTGGAATATACAACCCATTTTTTTTATGTTCTTCGTAAAATTTTACCCATGTTCTTACTTGCACGATTGTTTGAATACTTTTATTTTGTGTAACCATTTTTTGCTCGTCTGTTTCATATCCAAAATTATTGTAAAATTCGTCAAAATCTTCATCGTCATCTGGGAAATCAATCTTTTTTGTTTCATGATTTATTGTTCCGTTGTATTTTGTTATGCGTTCATTCCATACCGGTGAAAATGATGCATAATATTCCCAGTCTTTGTTATATGCTGTATAAAGATTCACAGAATATCGTTGCAATGCGAAGAGGCTCAAATAATTCTCTTCGTCAATTGAGTATATGCACACTTTGGGGAGTATTTTATAAGAATAAAAGCTACTGTCATAATCTGAGTAAATCGTTTCATATTTTTCTATTTCTTTTTCTTCAACAATTATATACAATTTTTTTCCCATGACTAGGTTTTCTAGTGATGAGAACATTAGCATAATATTTGCTAGCGCGATGTGTTTTTGATCCACTGTAGAATTTGCCGATTTCACGCGTTCATCCACTTTAATATTTATATTTTTATTTTTAAAATACGCAGCAATATGCAGCACAAAGCCATCAAGTTGTTCCAGATTGCATCTATTTATAATTAATTCTGCGATATTCAAATAATCTTTATTATCTAACCACACGGTAATTTGTTCTTGACTTATATCGTATTCAAAGTCAATGTCAAAATTTTGAACAGTGTGCCTCAATAGAAACACATCCAAATTGTGCGGTCTTATTAATAAATTGCTGACAATAGTGCTTATAATTTTATCTTTTTCTACAGAATCCTTCGCTAATTTGCTCCATTCTTTCTGCTTTTTTGCGAAATAAATATAAAACGCAGGATTTAAAGTATAATAAAAGTCAAAATATATTTTCCACAATAACTCAAATAGTTCTATTTCAAACCCAGAATAATATAATTCATACGCCCAAAATATACTTTTTTCACTTTTATTAAGAATACTGGTAAGAAGCGTTAGCTTCACCTCGTCTTTAATATACAAATATCTTGTAAATATAAACTTTTGTGCGTTTCCTTTCATTATTGAAGCTTTTGGTTTGTTTATTTGCATTTTATTAGTAATACTTATATATCAATTTTTTTATTTATTGAATGTTTATTTAGACAGACTGATTTCTTTTCTCATTAAATAATATAACAATGGCGAATAGTTGGATGACATTAGTTAAAAAGACTTTTGACACTGGGCGAGGAAAGGACAAGGAGTATTCTTATAAACAAGCTATGTCTGACGCGAAAAAGGTATATAAATCATCTCCAAAGACAACTGTTGAACCAGAGGGGGAGCCTGCAACAGGGGAGGAGCCGTCTTCTAGTAGCGTGATGCAAAAAAAGAAGAGCCTCCGCGGTAAATCTAAAAAGGTTGGTAAAAAGTCAAGAAAAGGTAAAAAGGGTGGCAAGAAGACAAGAAAGGCTCGCAAATAAGCGCTCGTTTTCTTTTATTCCAATAAAGAAAATAATTTCTCGTAATCATTTATGCTAGTATTATACAATATATCATTAAATAATGATATGTTTTGCAAGATACTAGGTCTTTTTGAAGGTTCTGGATGAATATTTTGTGTTAATTGTTGAGAGAAACCCGAAACAAACTGATTTTTAGGAAATCCTCGTTTTTTGAATATATCTCTCAATAAAACCAAAAAAAGAATGCTCAAACTATAACCATTCCAGGTCGTGCATTTCTCAAGGATATCCTGGATAATCACTGTTTTTGGTTTGTTAGTTAGTGATTGAAGAGAGAAAAATGTGGCGTCTCTATATTGTTCTANAAAAGCTTTTGAAAAACAACTTAAAGAACCAAGCCGTTTCTGACAATCAGAACAAATATCTTCTATATTTGAAAAAGATAGACTTTCTTGGTTATTTTCAATTAAAAAACTCAATACGTGCGCTTCGGGTGGTAAAAACACGTTTTGGGGTTGGTATTTTGCAAATAGATTACTTATTCTCTCGTTGTTCATTGTTTGAGAATGAAAACAATCATCAAACCCCGTAATAACGGGATAATTTTCACTAAAATTTAGTGTTGATGGATGGAGATTTAAATTAACTATTTGTGCATTTTCTAGTAGTTTTAAGCTTACTAATAGATGTTTGTAGCTATTTATTAGAGTTAATATGGTATTTTTTGCATTTTTTTTATTTACTTTGCTCATATTATGCATTTTACTTGGATCTTGAATTTTTATTATCATTTCATTTGTTTTATTTGTTGAATTCTGATTTATTGATTTATTCTGGGTTGAATAAAACACATCCCGAAATGTCTTGGTGTTTTCCATATTTATTCGCGTTGAAAGAATATGTGTGTTTTTACTATCTATATTTTCGCATCTATCAAACTTTTCATCATCTATCTCAGCCAAATTAACAAAAGAACTCCTTATAACCGGGTTAAAATATCTAGAATAATCTGGAATCTCTCTAATTCTTTGAGATATTTGTATTTCGTTGAGAGAAAAAAAATCAGAGGGCTTGATTGTATTTATATATTTTTCTTCCTTTTTTTGCGTTTCTTGCCTTTTTTGCTTTGCTGGCGGAATTATAAACATAAATACCTTATAATTGCAAGGTATTTATATTTATTTAGTTATCGCCATAAAATATCTATTTTTATATGTTTTCTTGATCTTATTTAAAATTTCATCCGACTCCATTTGATTTTCCAACAATCTTCCGATTTCACTCTTCAGGTTTTCAGTATTGCTTTTGCAAAAATCTACAAACCCGTCCGACGGTTTAAATTCTGGTATATTTCTACCAGACAAAATCTGCAAATCCATTGCATCCAGCAAGTCCTTATGAACTCCTATGTACTTTCGTCGTTCTTTTGGGTCAGGCTTTGAAGTGCTCTTCTTTCTGAAATAATAACGTGCGCTCTTAAACATCTTGTCCAGAACATCGCCGTCATATCCCAACTTATCCAATCTCATAATTTCATCCTTTATTATATCATCTTCCTTTTTTATCCAAATCTCCCAAGCCTCCTTGAATAACTTCCTATCATCATACTGATGAACCTTGGAAAACTTGTATAACTCTTCCATAAAATCTTGTGTAAATTTATACCGATAAATGAATGCGGTTAAAGCATCATCGCGGCAAAGGTCTTGCGAATCGTTGGATTGCGACGAATTGCTTCTCTCCAATATTGTATCATTATCCAATCTATTTTCACAAAGAAAGGCCTCATTATTATTATTAGTATTCATTTTAAATTCAATTTCCATATAGCTGATTAGAGTTGCAAATTGTTCCTGACTAGATTGCATTTCAATTTTTTTTTAAACCTTATTTATATTTTTTTTGGGGTTTTGGGTTATTTGGTTGTTTGTTTTTTTTTTTGGTTATTTGAATATATATCTTACCATAATACATATAAAAATAAAACATTAATGTTATATAATGGGACGACACCATAGCTTACACACTAGAATATATAAAGCGAGCAATTTTAAGTATTTTGAAGCACAAACCGATCCTTTTAGATGCGGTCCAGTATCAATAATAAATGCAATCCGATATACAAAACCTCAATTTGTAATTGGGAATGCTACTCGGCGTGTAATTTGCGTGCAATGCAGCGCGCAACAAAAACACAAGGATGGATTTGAGGGAACTAAACCAGAAAATATGACGAATGCCATAAATAAATTATGGCCTTCTTCCATTTGCGTAACAGGTTCAACCAATGCACTTAATCTCATTACCAGTCCAAAATATAATTCCTTTATTTTATTGTATGTTTTCAAGAAATATTATCATTACATTTTTATGTATAAAAATAATGATACTTATTTTGTTCAAAATGATGGAGAAAACCGCGAAAAGCGCATTATGAAAGAAGATATTAAAAAGAATTATTTACACGATGCTATATACCCAAACTTTAATTATTCTCTGCCTCAATTGTGGGCGCTGCAATAATTGTTTTGTTCGTATAAGTTATATGAACTACCCAAAAAGTTATATGCTTTCAACTAGAGTTTATTTAGATACTTTTAGTCAGTGCTATAAAAATATTATTNTTATCAATTTGCCGCCGGAAGGACCGCTTGCAAAAATAGTCAGACGCGTTCAAATGCCTCCTTTATCACCCTTTAACGACCCCGGACAATGTTCCTCTAGAATCGGTTGCGCTCTTGCGTTATATTCATTGCGTGGTGGTTGCTGCGGAGGTGGAGGCGGAGGAGGCCGAGGTAATTTTCTTATGACCGATGATGAAATACCCGATTTGTTTTCATTTTTAATGTCTAATGGCTACAAAATTGACACCAGTTTAACAAAAATGATGAACCAAAGCGAAGTTAAAATAAACGACAACAAGATTCTGTGTTTTATTAATTATACTGGATAATTGTTTCTTTTAAAAATTGATTTAATAATAATCCTATTTTATTATTATTAAACAAACAAAAACTATGTCATCCGAACTTGCGTTAGAAATGAATTTGGATTTGCCCGAACACGTATTGTCTTATAGTGTAGAAATACAACAATCTGTATCCCAATATTTGAAACAATTGTCTGATAAGGAACGTATTGCATATACCATTGCCAAAGAACATCTTGGCACTTCTTTTAATATTGTAAAAAGTATTGGATATACTACTTGGAAAAAACCTTGCTAACGTCTTAAATTTAACTTTCTTGATAATTTTCGTCTAACCCTTTTGAATTTTCTAGAAGCACCGCCTCTGGTTTTTGGTAGAACTTTATCAACTGCATTAAACTCATTTATTCCTTTATTTGTCCTGTCTGTAATAGAACTTGCCTCTTGCATTTTTTCTTTGAGCGCCGTTTCTGGCGCTGAAACTGCGTCTGTAATAGAACTTGCCTCTTGCATTTTTTCTTTGAGCGCCGTTTCTGTTTCTGAAATTGCGTCTGAAAAAGTTGTTGCTGTTTTCATACCAGCTTCTACCACTGCTTCTGCTGCTGTTGCTGCCTTGTCTATATCTCTTACTAAACCTATTCCAGCACCGACTCCTGGTATAGCCTCTGCGGTATTTAAAGCGATACTCACTGCAGAGTCTCCTACTTTTGTCAGCATTTTTTCACCAATTTCAGATGTTTGATCTATTACCTTGTCTATTGCCGGACTCGCCGCTTCTATTACTGTTGCAGCCGTGTTAGACGCTCTTTTAGCGGCTTCTGCAACGTCTTCTACAAATTCCGGATCATTTAATTTTTCATTTGCCTCTTCTAAAATATCCTTTGCGGCTTCTACTGTACTTCCAATCGCTTCACCAACCGTCTCCTTTACTTCCGGGTTTTCCAATTTTTTATTCAACTCCTCTACTACTACCGCTGCAACTTGATTCGCTTTATTTGCAACTCCTGATGCTATATTGGTAACATTTGTTACCAAGGCCGATGGCGGTTTTGCTGCTTCCNCTGCNGCTTCTGCGGCTGCTTCTTCACTGTCTATACGTTTAAACCCTAAAAATCTCGCCCCTTTGTCTGCTGCAAAACTTGCGGTCCCCTTGATCGCATTTAAAGCAGCGCTTCCAATTGTTGAAAATAAACTAACTCTATCCTTACCAGGCAATTGATTTTTTTGCGTCTTATTTAATTGTCCTCCTCTTTTATTTCTTCTTGATTTCAAATTAGCATTCATATTTATATTAAGAGAAGGTTATTTTTTACTGATTTTTCTGCATTTTCTTAAATTCCGCAAAACTTACAGCATATCTTTTATCCACCACCTTTCTATCAATCTTCTTTAAAAAATTAAAATTGGCAAGCTTTCCTTCAAAAGAATACCTGTTTGCACGTTCTTTTACAATTTTCTCTTCCTGCGGCTTTGTTTGTTTTGCTGCTGTTGGGCGGTCTACTGGAACGGCCGCCGACTGTATGTTTGTATCCTTATTGTAATTTTTAAATTTTGCAAATACATTTTTTACCGGTTTTACTTGACCACTTGCTTCTTGTTTCTGTTTCTGCTTTTGTTTTTCATCTTCGTCTTTTTGTTTTTGCTTCTTATCTTCCAACTTTTGTTCGGCTTCTTTTATNTCTTGTGCCATATCCACATATATTTGCTTGCATTTATAGGTTAAAATATATTTTCTTGCAATTACTTCCAAATAACGATACGGAATTGTGCTATCACTATAATATTCAAAAGACGATCTTGCATTATTGTAAAACATGGCTACATTTCCCAGCGGGGTTTTTTCTAGAATGATATTGTTCTTCAAATTATCTAAACGTTCCTTCAAAATAAACTCCCTCGCTAATTTATTCACTTCTTCATCTTCAATTTTTTTGTCTTCTAGCAAATCTTGCCCCTTTTTACAAAGAATCTTTTCAAGTTGAATATTTGCAAGCGTGTGTTGTTTTCTATCTTCTATTATTACATCTAACTTCTTATATCCATCTTCATCTTCATCTTCGGCTTCATAATCTTCATCGTCATCTTTTCCGCATTCAATGTCCCTTTGTTTTTTATCAAGATAAGCTAGTTGTTTTTCTACTTCCTTTTTATCCAAATTTAACTTATCTTCCATAGTCTTTCTAACATTTATTCGCTCTTCCAATTCTCTAGCTAGTTCTACATCAGTAAATACGATTTCATCCGCTAACTTTTTAATCTCTTCCAAATACTTTTCCTCGTATATTTTTGGAGGTTTTATTGGTAATGCATCATCGTCCGGGGTTTGTTCTTTGTCAGAGTTTTCATTTTCTATGTTTTTTAAATCATTCTCATTATAAAAATAAAAATTTAGCTTATCTAAAACATTGGCGTTAAACTGTGCCTCCAAATAATTTGATATAACGTAGTCCTTATCAAAAAAAGTTTGCAAAAAAAGTAAAACCATTAAAAAATACAAAATATTAACAAACACGGGAGGTTCTCTAATTAGTGGAGGAGGAGGAAGTGAAGGTGGGAGTGGGGAAAAATAATCAGCTTCGTCATTTATTAATGAATATTCTACCTTTTTAATAAACTCGTCGTTCATTGTTAATATGTATAAATATACAAGTGTTATTTTTAAATATTTTGTTCCGCATATGTTTTTATGGTTTATATGTCGCCAATTAGTTGCCGCTGCCTAAGCGCAAATAAATCGGCAATTTCCTT